>Ga0172375_10001222_pt1 | contig 41424 bp, 35 predicted proteins | sample LakKiv1m_FD_114537 | JGI IMG/M metagenome (GOLD analysis project Ga0172375, IMG submission 114537) | Freshwater microbial communities from Kabuno Bay, South-Kivu, Congo - kab_092012_11.1m | ecosystem: Environmental > Aquatic > Freshwater > Lake | place: Democratic Republic of the Congo... | reverse complement strand
TATCCGTAGCTTCTCGTTGTTCCTCTATCTGCGGTTTCGGGCAGAACGGAGCGTAGGACTCAAGTGCCCAAGCATCTACCCCCTTTTGCGGTATCCCGCAAAAAGAAGAAAAAGACAGTTGCTCCCGTGCTTTCGCGCCAGATACGCATCAGATTCGCCCCCCCCGTCCGTCGCTAAACGATTACCCGGGTCTTGCCTGATCGCTCCGGCGTGCGGTACAATAGCCCCACAAATGGGGGAATGATGTTCGGTGGGGGTAGAGTCTTGGGGTTGTCTGCGGTCTGCGGGTTCGCGGCCGCCGCGTGGTGCGCCGGCGCGGGCGTCCCGGCCGTGGTGGCCTTTTCCGACGGCGCGAGTGCGGCGGGCGAACTGGCCGTCATCGGTTCGCGGCCGCTCACGCTCGTGCCGTTCGGCGACAACCACCAGCGCATGATCCGGCTCGAGGACATGGTGTCGATCGACCACGAGGTCGAGAAGTCGTCGCTCGAACGGCCGTGGGTTTTCAAGGAATCCGGCAAGGCCGAGAAGGTCTACCTCGACGGACAGTATCCGCTGCTGAATTTCAAGACGACGGTGACGCTCGTCTCGGGCGAGGTCGTGTCCGGCCATATACTCTCCGCGGCCTTCACGCTGAAAACCGACGCGGAAAAGCGAAAGGTTTTTCTCCAGCGCCAGATCAAGGGCGAGATCGGACAGCCGCTCGCGGAGGTCGTCTATCCGGCCCACGTGCGCCTGACGGCCGCCGCCTGTGCCGGCGGCGGGCCCCTCGCGGGCCGGGTCGAGGGCTTCGGCCGCGTCGAATCGGTGACGGCGCTCGACAACGAGCGCGGCAACATGCTCTTCGCCCGCGTGACGCCGGACGGGCGCTTCGACTTCGGCACGGTCCTGCCCGGCAGCTACGACCTCTGCGTGCTGACCGACACCCATGTGATCGCGGGCCACTCCGACGCGGTGCCGTCGGGCGCGGCCTCGGGGGCCGCGCTGCAGGCGGCGGACATCGACGGCGTGTGCGCCAAGGTGCCGCTGGCGGACGACTTCTTCAACGACCGTTTCCTCGTGGCGCTGCGGGGCAACCGCAGCGTGGCGAAAGCGCTGATGTACGAGCGCCGCTCGAAATACTACGAGGCCTCGAAGTGGACGCCCGGCGGTTTTCTCTGGCACCTCGAGGTGTGGACATGGCATTTGGCCGGCGACGAATGGAAGCTCGATCAGCGCCACATTTTGATCCGGCACAAACAGCAGGGCGGCGAGAAAAATCGGACGCTCGTCCACTGCGCCCTGCTGGACGCGGTCAAACCGGGAACGACCTGCGCGGTCGATGCGGAGACGGCGAAACGTGAAGGCTGGGACGTTTTACGCAACCTTGAGTAGGGCGGCGCTTCACCGCCGTCTGAGTCAGACGCTCCGCCTGCTGCTGCTGGCGGGGGCGATCGTGTCGTTGTCGCTGGCGGTCGCCTTCGCGGCGGACAACCTGTTCAATCTCTCCGCTGCGGTGCGCACGGCGTTTTCGCTGGCGCTCCTCGGCGGGCTGTGCGTCGGCACCGTGTGTCTCTACCTCCGGTACTGGCGGGCGCCTGTGGATCCCGCCAAGATGGCCGTGTACGTGGAGCGGCGCTACGGCATCGAGGACAACAGCCTGATCAATGCGGTCCACTTCGACCGCGACCCTGCGGTCTCCGGAACCCTGAAAGCGTTTTTTGATCAGGCGGCGGACGCGTCGTGCCGCGGCCTCGACTTCCGACGCGTGTGGCAGCACGCCGCGCTCAAGTCGGCGCTGCGGCTCTGCGCCGTCGGGTTCGTGGTTTTTCTGGTTTACGTCGCGGCGTTCTCGTCGCACGCGAAAAACGCGTTTCTGCGTTACCTCAATCCGGCCACGGAGGTGACGCCCCTCAACGTGACGCAGTTCGCGGTCACGCCCGGCGACGCCGAGGCCGTCGAAGGCGGCGCCTGTCTCGTGCATGCCACGGCGGCGAAGTTCGGACGCGCGCCGGACGGGCTCGATATCGTGGCGCGCGACGGCTCGGCCGCACCGCTGCTTTACCCGATGCGCGCGTCGGAAGGGGGCTTCGTCTTTGAGTTGCGCGATCTGGCGCGCGACACGCGCTATGCGGTGAAGAACGGCAACGACGTGAGCCGCTGGTACACGGTCTCGGTCTGTCGGCGGCCCGCGCTCAAGGACTTGTCGGTGACGGTCACGCCGCCCGTCTATACGGGCGAGAAGCCGGTCCGCGTCGATCCCGAGCGGCGCGAAACGACGGTGCTCCGGGGTTCGCGGATCGAGGTGCGTCCGAATGCGGGGGCCGGTCTGACGGTGCGCGGTTACCGCGACGGGAAGGAGGTCGCGGACGCCGGTGCGGAGTGGGGCGTGGAACCGGCGTCCGACACGCAGCTCTCCCTCGACGTCAAGGATGCGCGGGGGCGGACGTTTGCTGGCGTGTGGCTGTGCCGCTTCAAGGTGGTCGACGACAAACTCCCCGAGGTGCGCTTCACGAACCGAGACCTGAATCTGGAGGTTGGGTTGGGTCAGTCCCTGCTGTTGAACCTCGACGAGGGCGACGACTACGGGCTTTCGGCGCTGGAACTCTATGTGACGGGCGGCGACGGCGAAAAGGTGCTGAAGCGCATCGACTACCGCGAGGTCAAGCGCGCCCGCAACGAGGTCGCACCCTTGGTTGTTGCCGACGCATTCTTTGCGCGCAACGCGAGCTACCGCGTGTGGGCGCGCGCGTTCGACAACCACGTGCCGCCGCAGGTCGGCGTTTCCCCGACGCCCGTCATGCTGCACGTGGCGGACCTTGCCAAGGACGGGCTCGCCGGCGACCAAGCCGATCCCTATGTGCGGCTGTTCGCGGTGCTGGCCGAGGCGCTCGACCAGGAGAAGAGCCTGCGCGATTGGGTGGCGGTGCGGGTCGATCTCGACCGGCGCGAGCGCATCGGCCACGTGGTCCGCAACCGCCAGGAGGCGGTCCACGAGCGCATTTCGCTCGGCGCGACGCTGGCTTCGGAACTCTTCGAGAAAAAACGGATTCGCAAAGGGCTGGCGGACGGCGTCGCGGCGGTGAAACGCGACCAGGCCGATCCGCTGTTGCTTCAGACGAGAGGCGTCGCCGCGTTGAGCGACGGGCGGCGCGAGGCCGAACTGAACGACATCGTGCTCAAGCAGAGCGCGCTCATCGAGTCGCTCCAACGCCTGCTCGGCTCGATCGGCGCGGACAATGCGCTCGACGCGCGCCGACAGGAGCAGATGGCCGAAGAGAACCAGGAGCAGAAGCTGCTGGAGAAACTGCAGAAGCTCAAGGACGACCTCGGCAAATTCCAGGAGGACCAGAAAAAAGTGCTGGCGGGGCTGGAAGCGATCGACAAGAAGTCGCCCGAGGACTGGACCGAGGACGAGGAGAAATTGCTGGGCGACCTCGCGGCCCGCGAGCAGGAGTGGGCCAAGCTTTTCCGGGCCGCGTTCAACGACCTCTCCAAGGTGCCGAACCAAGACTTCTCCAACTCGTTCATGGCCGACGAACTGGTGGAGATGGTCGAGGAGCTGCAGAAGTCCGGCGCGGCGCTCGAAAAGAAACACATCGAGATCGCGACGGTCAACGAGGAGCTGCTGGGCGAACAGGCCTCAAGCATCGCGACCAACCTCGAACGCTGGCTGGCGGACTCCAAGGACTTCATCAAATGGAACGGCGAGGAGGGTGGCGTCAATCCCGACGTGCCGCTCCAAGACCTGCCGGCGGAACTGACCGACATCATTGGCGACCTGATCGACGACGTTCAAGACATGGAAGACGTCGAGGATTCGTCCAACACCTCTCTAAGTTCGTTCGACAAGGGGATCGGATGGGGAGCCACCGACGGCAACATGAACGACATGTCGGCCAAGGGCATCACCGGCAATTCGATGCCCAACAACAGCGAGGTCGGGGGGCGTTCGGGCGAGGGCCGTTCCGGCAAATCGTCCGGCCAGTTCGTCGAGCAGGAGGCCACCGGCAAGGGCGGCCGCGACACGCCCACGCGGCTGGTTCAGTCACCGTTCGAGAAGGGTACGGTGCGCGACACGTCGAAAGACCCGCAAGGCGGCGCAACGGGCGGTGGCAAGCAGTCCGGGCTCGGCGGCGAGGGGTTGCGCGGCATCACACCGACGCAGAAACCCGACGTGCAGCAGCGCCTGCCCGGCAAGCAGGCCGAGCTGAAGCAGAAGGCCGAGGCGCTGATGCGCGAGCTGAACGTCCGCAACTTGCCGACCGGCGACCTCGAGTCCGCCATCACGAAGATGGAGAAGATCCAAAAGTACCGTTCGGCCGGGCAGGGGTTGCAGATGAGGCAGGTGCAGAGCGAGCTGCTCTCCTCGCTCAAGGACGCGAGTCTGGCGATCAAGGCCGGCGCGTCAGGCGGCGCGGAGAAGAGCCGCGCGAAGACCAAGCCGGTCGCCACGGTGCGCCACGTCAGCAACGAGCCGACGCCCGAGGGCTACGAGACGAGCGTCGACGCCTATTTCCGGGCCTTGGCCGAGCCGGAGGAGTGACGGCGCGACGGACACGCCGGGTTCCCGGTGTCGGGCCGGTTTGGACGCGTTGACGGGAATTGATCGGCACGGTTGTTATGCGCATATCCGCTTCATTCTGTCTGCTTGTCGGCATCATGACGCTCTGCCGCATGAGTCTGCTTGGAGAAGGCGCGCGCGTGTTGTTGGACAACAATCTCCGGTGCGTGGATCTGTCGGACCTCACCTCTTCCGTGCCTCTGGCGGTTAGCGTCTGCACCCAGATTCTCTGGCGGACGGAAAGTTGGGAGCACAACACATTTGATGCGTCCGATACGGATTCGGTCGGTTACCCGTCTGTGGTGCGGAACGACCGGGGCCGCAACCCCGATCGCAAGTACTACTTGTATTATGCCCATCACGATCCGTGCTCGGGGATCGGCTGCGCCGTCGCCGATTCGGTCGAAGGCCCCTATCGGAAATTGGTCGATGTGGAGACGGGCCGTCGACACAGCATGGTTCTGGTGAATCCGCATTATCCGATTCCGCATCCGCCGGTCACCGACCCGTCCCACTACTCGAGTCCGTGTGTCGTGTGGAATCGGGACAAAGGCTGTTGGTTCATGTATTTCCACTACTTCAACCACTGCTATGAAGCGTGGAAGAAGCGCGGCGACGCGGGGTATGGACATCAGATGACCGGTTTGGCCACCTGTTCGGACCTGCGCGCGAACGATTGGACCGTGCTGAAGGACCCGGCGCTGGAAGGCGTGAGCGTATGGGACCTCGTGCCGGTCCTGCCGACCACGGAAGAGACGTGGATGAACAGCCAGTCGTCGTACCATGCGATTCAGCGGCTCACCGACGGACGGTGGCTGGCCTTCTTGCGGGGAACCTCGAACGATCAGGTGACGGGGCTCGGTTTCGCCTTTTCGAGCGACGGCAGAACATGGCGCTATGGGCGCGGCAATCCGGTTGTTTATCCGGGGGATGGCGGCGGTTTGAAAGGCGTTTATCGGCCGGGTTTCGTGGCGTATCTCGGGAAGAACAGGTCGGGCGCGCGCGAGTACCTCGTCGCATGGAGCGAAAGCCCGGCGGAGAACGATACGCCGAAAATTCGGTATGGGTATACGAGCGACTTCGTCACGGTTCACCGCGATCCGCGCGGCTATGCCGACTGGACCGTCGTATCGGACGGTTCGGTCAGCCCGTGGAGGGAAGGGAACAGGCTCTACCTGTTTTCTGGGAAATATCTTCAAACCATGATTCTGCCGACGGCGTCGGGCTCATCGTCCGACGGCGCGCCGAAGTGAGGGAGGTCGCCATGCGAAGTCCGTGTTTCTTGATCGGTTTCCTGTTTTCGGCGGTGCCGCTTTTCGCGGGCGAGAACCTGATTCCGAACGGCACGTTCGACGAGGGGGCCGAGACGGCCGCGCACTGGGAGCGCGCCGACGGGCTGACCAGCTTCTTCGAGACCGAGCCGGGCCGGGGGCGGATCGTCAGGATGGACACCTGCGTCGACCGCGACCAGGCGCTCGAATGGGCCAAGGCGTTCAAGGCCGATCCGACGCTCAAGCCGCCCGCCAAAAAGCCGATCGCGCCGACCAGCTACGGCAGTATCGGCGGCAACGAAGGCGTGATGCTCGATTCCGAGCTGATCGACTGCACGCCCGGACAGAACTACAAGCTCACCGTTGACTTCAAGGGCGACGGCAAGCCGTTCGTCTGGATCAAGGGCTTCCTGATGCACCCGACGCGCAAGATTCTGGTGGACGGTTACCAGACGCGCCTCGAACCGCTCAGCCCGAGCAAGACCGAGTGGCGCACCTTCTCCATCGGCTTCAACCCCACGGCCAAGTCGCCGCGAATCACGAAAATGAAAGTGCGCCTCTACGCCTACTGGCCCAACGGCCTCTACTACTTCGACAACGTGCGCGTGGAGGCGATCACGCCTCAGGAGATGGCCGAACGGGTGGCTCACCGCTCCGACGTGAAGTGACGGCCGCATCCGTCTGCATCCGCCGCAGGCGGAGCTGGCCGCAGGCGGCGTCGACGTCCCGGCCGCGCGATTTGCGCAGGGTGGTGGTGAGTTTGGCCTTCAGCAGGGCGTCGAGGAAGGCGAGGCAGACGCGGTCGTCCGGGCGTTCGCCCTCGAAGCCCTCGACGGGCGAAAGCGGGATGAGGTTCACCTTGCAGGGCATGTGCCGCAACAGGCGGATCAGGGCGTCGGCGTGTTGCGGTCGGTCGTTGAACCCCTTCACGAGCGTGTACTCGAAGGTCACGACGCGGCCGGTCTTCTCGAAGTAGGCGCGGCACGTGTCGAGCAGTTCGGCGAGGGGCCAGCGGCGGTTCACCGGCATGAGTCGCGAGCGGAGCGCGTCGTCCGGCGCGTGCAGCGAGACCGAGAGTTCGAACTGGAGCCCTTCCGTGGCAAGCCGCCGGATACCGGGGACGACGCCGCAGGTGCTGAGGGTGATGTGGCGTGCGCCGATGTTGACGCCCTTCTGGTCGTTGAGGATGCGCAGGGCGCGGAGCACGTTGTCGTAGTTGTCGAACGGTTCGCCCATGCCCATGACCACGATGTTGCCTGGACGTGGGAGCGTCGGCTTGGCGCCGGGCTTGGAAACGTGAGGGCTGGGTTCTTGGTTCGATGGAAAGTGGTCGCAGGACGCTTCGTCGGCTGTCCCGTCTCCCGTCCCCTGAACCCCGAACCCCGAACCCTGAACCCCGAACCCCGAACCCTGAACCCTGCCCCCTTCTTCCTGGACTCTGAACCCTGTCCCCTCCCTTCGCCTCATCAGGGTGCATGCGGCCATGACCTCGCCGACGATCTCGCCGGCGGTGAGGTCGCGCACGCAGCCGAGCTGGCCGCTGGCGCAGAAGGCGCAGCGGAAGTCGCAGCCGACCTGCGATGAGATGCACTGGGTCATGCGGTCCTTGGAGGGGATCATCACCGTCTCGACGCGCTCACCGTCGACGCAGCCCAACAAGAGCTTGCGCACGCCGTCGGGCGAATCGTGGATGTGGACGGTCTCGAGCGGCGCGAGCGCGAAGCGGCCCGCGAGGGTCTCGCGCAACTCCTTGGGAAGCGTGGTGATCTCGGACCACGACTGGGCGAAATTCTGATAGAGGCCCGCGACGATCTGGTCGGCGCGGTAGGCGGATAGTCCTAACTCGCGGCAGAGGGGTTTCCATTCCGAGGGGAGGACGCCCCAGACGGAGGGTTGCGGAGCGGGGACGGCGTTTGCGGAGGAGGCTGGTTCGGGGACATTCATCATGCGCGTTTCTTGTCGCCGTTCGACGGAGACTTCCGCAGCGAGTCAATCGCGTCGCGGAGGAGCGCGGAGAGTTCCTCGTAGTCGGCGTTTTGGCTGACCGTGAGCCGCAGGATGGCGGCTTCGAGGAGCGCGTAGAGCTGCTCCGTCTCGCGGCGGGCGCTGAGGTCGCGCAGCTCGCCCTTGCGGACGCCTTCGACGAGGAGGCGGTGGATAATCCGCCGCAGACCGACCGTGTGGCTGGCGATGACGTGCTGCAGGTTCTGACCCGCACGCTGGGCGGCGAGCACGTAGTCGAGAATGACGGTGAGAATGACCCGCTGCTCGAAGAGGAACCCGAGCACCGCACCCATCAGGCGGTCGAGACGGACGACGACACTGTCGCGCGGATTCAGGATGTCTGCCATGCGCGCGCCGAGAACGTTGGCCACCTCCCAGATGGCGTAGTTGAAGATCTGACGCTTGTTGTGGAAATACTTGTAGAGAGTCGTCCGGGCGATGCCGCAGCCGTCGGCGATCTTTTGATACGTCACGCCGTTGTATCCCTGCTCGGCGAAGAGCTGGATCGACTTGGCGATGATGGCGTGGCGGCGCGCCTCGTGATCGATGACGATTCCCATTCCTGACTTTCCCGGACGACCCGTGCCATCCGTCGACAACCCCGATAGTATTTAACAGAATGGGCGGCGGCGTCAAGTTGCGGTGCAAAAAATCTCCGGCACCGCAAAATTTTTCTGTCCGCGAATAGACGCGAATTCACGCCGGACATGAGACGGCGAACTCGTGCATTGCGTAGCCTGTTTTTCGGACAGGATTTCCTCTCGCGAGGATCCTGTATCTAGGATTGCTAGCCATAAAATCAATCCTGTTAATCTTGTTGCCGGTCAACAGAGCAGCCGTTTTTGTTTCGCGCTTTTCGTCGTTCAACTGCTCTTTTCAGGTTAAACGCTCAGCGGCCTCTGCCCATCGGAACTGAAGCGGAATGGTTTCGGCTGTTTCCGGCCCCGTTTATCTGAAAAGCGTGGCGCGGGTTGCGCTCACAGGCGGTTGAGCATTTCGGCGACGATGCGGCCGGTGACGAACAGGCTTTCGGCGGAAAGCTTGTCGAGCGTGTCTTTGGGCGTGTGCCAGTAGTCGTTGAGGCCGGGGCGGCTGCCGTAGTCGAAGTCGATGAGGTCGACGGCCGGGTAGCCGGCGTCGAGGAAGGCCTGATGGTCGTCGAAGATGTCGCCGTCGAAAAGTCCGATGGCATCGCGATGACTGATCGCTTCGGCGGCGTCGAGCGCGAGCACGCGCAGGCGGGGCGTGCTGTTGCGGGGGACCGTGATCTTGAGATCGCTGTCGCCAACCATGTCGGTGAGGATCACCGCGCGGATTTCGGTCTGTTTCTCCTTGAGCTGGCGGGCGAGCCGCTTGCTGCCGTGGAAGCCGTCGCGCTCGCTGTAGCCGAGGTCGCACTCCTCGCCGTCGAGAAAGGCGCAGATCACGCCGAAGTCGCGCGGCGGGCTTTTCTGGAGCAGGGCGGCAAAGGCCAGCAGGAGACCGGTGGAGGAACCGCCGTCGTTCGCGCCTTCGAAGGGGGGCTTGACGCCGCGCTTGGTGTCGAAGTGCGAGATCAGGAGCACCCATTCGTCGCGCGTGCCGGGAAGGGTGGCGAGCACATTGACGAAGGTGCGGCGGCCGCGCGGCGTGTCGTCGGTGAAACGGTCGAGCGTGGCCGCTACGCCTTCGGCCTGGAGCCGCGCCTGCAGCCATAGGGCGGCGCGCTCGGCACCGGGCGTGCCGGCGTCGCGCGGCGTGCATGCGGCCACGAAGGCCGCCACGTGCGCGAGGGCGTTGGAGGCGTGGACCTCGTTGAAGACGAGCGGCTCGGCGCGCCGGGCGGAAGTTGGCTTATCGCCGCAGCCGCAGAGAAGTCCGGCCGCACACAGAAGAAAAGGAAGCATGATTTTCATGGCCGGTGCGGAGACGCGGCGGCGGAAGGTCAGTCGAGGGTGATGCCGAGCAGGCTCAGGATGCGGTCGAGGTCGTCGTTGTCGTAGAAGTCGATCTCGAGGACGCCCTTGGTGTGTCGGCCGTTGGCGTGGGTGACGCCGGACGTGAGGCGGATCGCCGTGGCGAAGTGTTTGTGGAGACGGTCGGCCAAGTCGCGTACGTAGCTTTCCGGAAGGTCGGGCTTGCCGGTTTTGCGCGCGTCGTCGCCGGAGGCCTCGGCCCGGCGGCGCTGGATGAGCTTTTCGAGCGTGCGCACCGTGAGGTCCTCGGTGACGCACTTGCGGCCGAGGATGGTCTGTTCGGTGGCGTCGGTGAGGCCCAGAAGCACCTTGGCGTGACCGGTGGAGAGCAGGCCGCTGCCGATGAGCTGCTTGACCTCGTCGGGGAGTTCAAGCAGGCGCAGGGCGTTGGCGACGCTGGCGCGGGCCTTGCCGACGCGGTCGGCGACGTCCTGCTGGGTGAGGCTGAACGTCTCGGCGAGTGTGCGGTAGCCCTCGGCCTCCTCGATGACGTTCAGGTCTTGGCGCTGGATGTTCTCGATGATCGCCATTTCGGCGGCGCGGCGGTTCTCGGCCTCGACGAGGATGACGGGCACCTTGGCGAGCCGGGCCTCGATGGAGGCGCGCAAACGGCGCTCGCCGGCGATCAGTTCGTAGCGGCCTTCGCCGTTCTTGCGGCAGATGAGCGGCTGGATCACGCCGTTGGCCTTGATGGAGTCGGCCAGCTCGCGGAGGGCCTCCTCGTCGAAGGTCTGGCGCGGCTGCCAGGGCGAGCGCGAGATTTCCGCGACGGGCACCTCGAAGACGACCTGCTGCTGCGGATTGGCGGCGGGTGCAGCGTCGGGGGACGGCGCGGCGACGGCCGCGACGGTTTCGGGATGCGGTGTGGGCAACGGTTTCTGGGGCGGCGGAGTCGCCGAAATGAGCGCGCCGAGGCCGCGGCCGAGACCGGGCCGCGGATGTTTGGCGGCGGGTGCGCGGGGAGCTTTGGCGTCGGTCGTCTTGGGGGCCGGTTTCGCGGGAGTGGGCTTGGCTTTGTTGCTCATGGATAGAATCCCGGACGGTTGAGGCCGGCGGTCTCGGGCAGGCCGAACATGAGGTTCATGTTCTGGAGCGCGGAACCGGCTTGGCCCTTCATCAGGTTGTCGATATGCGCCACGACGCGCAGGCGGTTGACACGCGCGTCGACGCTGACCACGAGATTGCAGAAATTGGTGCCGCGCACGTGTATCGTGCCGACGGCGGCGGTGCTGTCGTAAATGCGGACGAAGGGGCTGTCCTTGTAGAACTCCCGGTAGAGTGCGACGAGTTCTTTCTCGGCGGCGGGGTTCGTGAGGTCGCCGTAGAGTGTGGAGAGGATGCCGCGGCAGACGGGCACGACTTGGGCGGTGAAGGTGATCTTCACGTCCGTGTCGGCCTGGAGGCTGAGTTCGCGCTCGACCTCGCAGACGTGCTGGTGCCCTGCGAGCTTGTAGGCGTTCATCTGCTCGTAGCGGGCCGGATAGTGGTGGGCCGCGTTGACCTTCTTGCCTGCGCCCGAGACGCCGGTCTTGCAGTCGCAAATCACGCTGTGCGGATCGAGCAGGCCGGCGTGCATCGCCGGCGCGAGGCCCAGGATGCAACTGCACGCGAAGCAGCCGGGGTTGCCCACGACGGAGGCCTTGCGGATTTCGTCGCGGTGGAGTTCGGCCAGCCCGTAGGCGTTTTTGCCCAGTAGGTCCGGGGCGGCGTGGGCGGGGTCTTTACCGATGCGCGTGGCGTAATCGGCGTAGGCCTCAACGGTGGTGAAGCGGAAATCGCCGCTGTAGTCGATGACCTTGGCGCCGCGGGCCAGTTCGGCGCACGCGCCGTTCATGCCGACTTTGTCGGGCGTGGCGAAGAAGACGACGTCGGCGGGCTCGGCCGCACGAGGATCGTCGGCCGCCAGTATAGGCAGATCGCAGAAGCCTTGGAGATGGGGATAGACCGCGGCGATGGACCGTCCGACGTCCTCGCGCGCCACCAACGCGACCAGCTCGGCTTCAGGGTGCTGCAGCACAAGTTCCGTGATCCCCACCCCGCCGTATCCGGTCGCCCCGACCACTTTGACACGAATCATAAAAACCTTCCCTCAGAAAAAACTGCTTACACTATACTAAAAAAACGTGCGCGGTTCAAAAGGTGTTCTTTGATAAAATGAAAAAGCGTGGTAAAATCAGGCGTCAATTGAGGACCTCTGGGGCCTCGTTTCGTTGGGATGGTGAATGGGGTATGCGAACTGAATCATGTGATTTCTTTGTGGTGGGCAGCGGCATTGCGGGTCTGATGAGCGCGCTGTATCTGGCGCCGCACGGCCGCGTGTTGCTGGTGACGAAGAAACGGCTGGACGACTGCAACACGAACCGTGCGCAGGGCGGGATCGCCTGTGTGATGGCACCGATCGACAGCTTTGAACAGCACGTGGCCGACACGCTGGTGGCCGGGGCGGGGCTGTGCGACGAAGGCGTCGTCCGACGGATCGTCTCCGAGGGGCCGGCGCGCATTGCCGATCTCGTGGCGCTCGGCGTGCGCTTCAATCCGCGCGAGGACGGTCGGCCGGGCTACGACCTCGGGCGGGAGGGCGGCCACTCGCAGCGGCGCGTTTTGCACGCGGGCGACATCACGGGCCAGCGCGTCGAAGCGGTCTTGGTGGACCGCGTGCTGAAGCAGCCCAACATCCAATGTCTGGAGCACACGATGGTGATCGACCTGATCACCACGCGGTGGCTCAAGGCGGAAGGGGAGAACCGCTGCGTGGGCGCTTATGCGCTCGACACGCAGTCGGGCGAAATCTTCACGGTGCGCGCGCCCTGCACGGTGCTTGCCTCGGGCGGTTGCGGCAAGGTGTACCTCTATACGTGTAATCCGGACATTGCGACCGGAGACGGCATGGCGCTGGCGTGGCGGGCGGGTGCGGAGATCGAAAACATGGAGTTCATCCAGTTTCATCCGACCTGCCTCTACCATCCGCTGGCCAAGCGCTTCTTGATCAGCGAGGCCGTGCGCGGCGAGGGCGCGGAGCTGGTGGATCCCGACGGTCGGCCCTTTATGAAGAAGTATGACCCGCGCGGGGCGCTCGCACCGCGCGACGTCGTGGCCCGCGCGATCGACTCCGAAATGAAGCGCACCGGCGCGCCTTACTGTTGCCTCGACATCCGTCACAAGTCAAAAGAGTTTCTGCGCGAGCGTTTCCCCAACATCTACGATACGTGCTTCCAGTTCGGAATCGACATGGCCAAGGACCTGATCCCGATCGTGCCGTCGGCACACTACTGCTGCGGCGGCGTCAAAGCCACCGTCGACGGCGTGACGACCCTGTCGGGGCTGTTTGCGGTCGGCGAGACGGCCTGCACCGGCCTGCACGGTGCCAACCGCCTTGCGAGCAATTCACTTCTGGAGGCGCTGGTGTGCGCGCACGCGACCGCGCAGCGTCTTGTGGAGCAGCCTTTGCGACTGCCCGATCCGCTGAGGATACCGGATTGGCAGTACGGCACGGCCGTGGCCAGCGACGAGGCGGTCATGGTGGCGCACAACTGGATGGAGATCCGCAACTGCATGTGGGACTATGTGGGCATCGTGCGCACCGACAAGCGGTTGGCGCGCGCGGGCCGCCGCATCCGCAACTTGCGGAAAGAAATCCGCGAATATTATTTCGACTACCTTGTCACTCCGGACACGCTCGAGTTGCGCAACCTAGCGCTGGTCGCCGAGCTGATCGTGCGCAGCGCGATGCGCCGCAAGGAGAGCCGCGGTCTGCACTACACGCTCGACTATCCGGAAACCAAGCGGACGGCGCGCGACACCGTGCTGCCGGGTCGAAGACGCTGAGGCGGACGCATGCAGACGCACGACTTCTTTTATGACCTGCCGCCCGAGTTGATTGCGCAGGAACCGCCGCCCGAACGCGGCATATCCCGCATGATGGTGCTCGACCGGCGCGACGGCAGCATCGCCCATCGGCACGTGGGCGATCTGCCCGCGTATCTGAACGCGGGCGATCTGCTTGTGTTGAACGACACGCGCGTCTTTCCGGCGCGCATTCAGGGGCGGTGGGCCGACACCGGCGGCGGCTTGGAGCTGCTGCTGCTGGAACCGTTGGCCGTGCCGGAGGGCACCGCCGACGAGTGCCGCGAGACGGTCTGCTGGTCGTGCATCACCGGTTCGGGGCGGCCGGTCCGTCCCGGCCAGCGGGCGCTTTTCGCGGAGGGTCTGCTCGACGCCGAAATCGTCGCGCGGCGGCAGGACGGCAACTGGACGATCCTGCTGCGCTCGGATCGGCCGCTCATGGAGTTGCTCGACGCCTACGGACTCACGCCCGTGCCGCCCTACATCCACCGCAACGGAGATGCGGAAACCGCGCGCCTCGACCGCGAGCGCTACCAGACGATCTACGCGCGCGAAACCGGCGCAGTCGCGGCGCCGACCGCCGGCCTGCACTTCAGCGAGGCCCTGTTCGATGCGTTGGAAGCCAAAGGCGTGCGGCGGGCGTACGTGACTTTGCACGTCGGACCGGGCACCTTCAAACCCGTCAAGACCGAGACGGTCGAGGCGCACCGCATGGACCCCGAGCGCTACGCGGTGCCGCAGGCGACGGCCGACGCGATTGCCGACTGCCGCGCGCGCGGCGGCCGCGTGGTGTGCGTTGGCAGCACCAGCGTGCGGACGCTGGAGACTGTGGCGGCGGCGAACGGCGGGCGGGTGGTCGCGGCGTCGGGTTCGAGTTCAATCTTCATCTATCCGCCGTACCGCTTCCGGACCGTCGACGCCATGCTGACCAATTTCCATCTGCCGCAGTCGACCCTCATCATGATGGTGTCGGCGCTGGCCGGCCGCGAGCGCATCATGGCCGCCTATCGGGAGGCCATCGCGCAGCGTTATCGCTTTTTCAGCTATGGCGACTGCATGCTGATTGTCTGAGAAGTTGGAAGCCGGAAATGAGGGCCGGTGGCGTTCTGAATCTAAAATTAATCACGCATGATTTTGCGATTGACTCCATCACCTTGGCGAACGGTCGGTATGCCGATCTCGAAGGCCCCGCAAGCGCATGGGTGACGGATGGGTATGTCGCCAAACCGGCAAACGGTCAGACGGTCTCGGCAAACGAAGCGCTTCTGGGGCTTGGCGTGAATTTTGCGGGCAATATCTCGACGGCCGAGGTCGCGTTCGCCACAACCGTAACGAATGGTTTTCCGGGCGGCTTCTTTATGGTTGAAGTCAATGGCGATGATTATGATTTCGTGATCAGGCCGCTTGATGAGAACAGGAATCCGATCGGCAACTGGTCGCTGACGGTTTCGAGTGCCACCCCTTGGAGCGGAAATCTTACCGGGGACGGGAAAATGGCGCTCGATGTTCAGTATGATATCGGTGCGGGTAAAATCAATGGGCTGGCCTTCACATTGGGCGATTTCGCGGGGGGGACGGGCCCCTCTTAATCGTTTGTGGGGTGTTCGTATCGAAGACGCCGTTGGCATGAGCGACCTGATGATGGTGGGGAGAACCAAGGCCGGCGGAACCCTGATTATGGTCCAATGACGAAGATTAGGGCGGCTCGTTATAGGAGAAAATAAGTGATGTTTGAACTCGGTGTGCGCTTTGCTGCTGTCGCCGGAACCGTTTTGATCGGCGTCGCTGTTCACGCTGGTCAGCCTTCGCTTTGGGACTTGGCTCAGTCGAAGGTTCCGATTCATCGGTACTCAACGCTTTTCACCTCCCATGCCGTGCAAAATCAACTCGGCAACGAGGCCGGCCTAAACGCCGCCGTCGAGTGGTGCCGGGCGACCGGTGTCACCAAGGTTTATCTCGAATCGTTCCGCAGCGGATTTCAGGCCGATGCCGCCGTGTTGAAACGCGCCAAGGAACGCTTTTTGTCCGAGGGTTTTGCCGTCTCTGGCTGTGTGACGACGACCGAGGTCGGCAAGAAATCGACCGGATGGAAAATCATTGCCTGCTATACCGATCCGGCCACGCAGGAGAATCTACAGAAGATTTTCGAGTTCGAGGCGGCGCTGTTCGATGAGATCATGATCGACGATTTCTGGTTCACCGATTGCGCCTGTCCCGCGTGCGACGCGGCGCGAAAGGCGAAACGCGTGACCGTCGGCGATCACGTCTACCCCGTCGTCGGCGACGCGTGGGAAGACTACCGGTGCGAACTGATGACGCGCGTCTCCCGGCACCGAATTCTCGAAGCCGCGAAGCGCGTCAACCCGAACGTGCGGATCATCATCAAGTATCCCGAATGGTACGACAACTTTCACGAACGCGGGTATGAAGTCCTCCGCGAAACGGCCGAGTTCGACCGGATTTGGGTCGGCACCGAGACGCGCGATTATGCGGACAGAGAATGGGGCGGAAAACCGCCCTATGCCGCGTATTTCATCATGCGGTGGCTCGGCGGCATCGGCGGTCCGAAGTGCGGTGGCGGCTGGTACGACCCCTTGGGCACCTCGCCGGCGACTTATATCGAGCAAGCCCGGCAGACCGTCCTCGCCGGCGCGGGTGAATCGATGCTTTTCGCCTATGATTGCCTGCTTCGGGATAAGGGGACGAACGACGTGGAGGCCCTGCGCGCGAACATCCCCGAGCTGCTCCGCGTGGCGGAACGGGTACAGGGTCGGCGGCTGATCGGCGTTGCCGCTTACAAGCCGGCGAACAGCCATCCCGAAAAAGAAAGCCGCGTTTTTGATTTCGTTGGCATGTTGGGCATTCCCTTGGTCCCGTGCCACGCGTTCCCTTCCGATGCGAAGGCCGCGTTCTTCTCGGTCCACGCCATGAAGGATCCCGCCTTTGCGCAGGAACTGTCGGCGTTTATTGCGAGCGGCAAGCCGACGTTGCTCACCGACGGACTCGTCGCGCGTCTGGGCGGCCAAATGCGGCTCGACGCGGCGAACGTTCAAATCCTGCCTGTCAAAGGCAACCCGAAATCGTTGCTCGCAATGCCGCAGAAAGACGCCGATGCGCTTCGGCGGCCTCTCGTGCGCGCCATCGGCCGCGACTTCCAAGCACCGGCCTCGGTGGGGCTTTACGTGTTCGACGGCGGAGTATGGGTGATCGAAAACTTCAACGACCAACCGGTGAGCGTCCGGCTGGACGGCAAAGATTATCCGCTTCCCGCCAGACAGTGGCGCGTCAATGCGGCCGATTAATCGAGTGTTTTTTCGTGATCAGACATGAGCGTTCAAGATGTTCAAGCTGCTTGTTCCGCCGAAAAGGGCTCCATTAGAACGGTCATGCGCGCCACTAAATCTTGGTTAATCCACCGGCTTTGCCGGTGGTATCTGACCGGCGAGTTCGAGACCGTCGAAACCAAACCCTTTGGCTTTCTCCGCCATGCGCCGCTGATAGTCGGGACGGGCGGCGAGCGCTTCGTCGACCGACAGATAGACGACTTTGCCGTCTTGCCAGACTGGCACGGGCAGGCCGGTCTGGCGATAGCCTTCGATGGCTTTCCACGTCGCCTCTTCCATCGCCTGCACGACCAGCTTGGTCTCTTCCGACAGTTCCGGCGTCATCGTTCGATCTCTTGGTTGATCTGTTCAAACCGCACCGCGTCGTAGATCACGGTGTCCCCGTTCTTTTCGTACACGAGCACCGGTGTCGGCCCCGAATTGTCGAACAGGCGCAACTTGTTTGCCAGCGCCGCATACGCCTTCAGCAGGCGGACAGAGCGTTCGCGCCGCCGCAACACGTCCGCGTCCGGGACGAAATGTCCGCCCGCCGCCACGCGCTGACGGATCCGGGCCGTTAGAATGGCCGTGTCCGGTATCCACAGGTAATACAGGTGGATCCGATAACCGCCCTTTTTCAGCGTGTCCAGCCAAGCCAGATAGCCCCGTCCCGAGAGGGTCGTCTCAAAACCAAAGTCACGGCGCACGTCTGACAACTCTTTGACCCGCTCCAGCACAAGGCGTCCGGCTTTGACCGCGCTCCGTGTTGGGTCGAACGGCGACAGCCCGCCTGCGATCAAATCCGGATTCACAAACTCCAAACAGTCCGCATACCGGGGAAGAAAGTGCAAAGCGAACGTCGTCTTGCCGGAACCGTTCGCTCCCGCGACGACATGACAAATCGGTGCGGATGCCGCATATTCGTTCGACGACCGCTCGCGTACGGCATCGCCCGGAGCCGCCGATTCGATATCGCCGAGCACGGCCTCCAGCCATTCGCGCAAAACCGCTTCGTCACCGCTCGTCTCCATCGCCGCATTGTTCATCCGGCACGTCATGGGGAACAGTATACGCCGAGTCCCGCTAGGATTCAACAGCCGGACAGCCATGATAAACCGCAGATTTCAACACAGATTGAGTCGAATCTGCGGAAATCTGTGATCTGCGGGCCAAAAAGGTGCAGTGTTTTTTGCCCGCGAGTGGACGCGAATGGACGCGAATGGGTCCGTGCCGACCTCCGACTTCTGATCTCCGATCTCCGGCATCAGGGCTTCACGATGCCGACTTGGTGGAGGGCGAAGTCTTTCGGGGCGATGGGCGAGAGCGGCTCGGGCCGGTGCGTCTTCGGGAAGGGCCTGTCGACCGTGGGCTTGAGCCACCGGATGCCGTTAGCCAACACGCGCTGCACGTGTTCGTTGTAGAAGGTCGGGAAGGCTTCGTGGCCCGGCCGGAAATAGAACAGCCGGCCGAACCCGCGCTGGAGCGTGAAGCCGCTGCGGAAAACCTCGCCGCCCTCGAACCACGACATAAAAATCACGTGCGCGTCGTTCGCGATCATGAAGGGTTCGCCGTACATCTCTTCGTACGGCAGGTCGAAGTGTTCGGGCACGCCCGCCGCGATGGGATGCGCCGGGTCGATGCACCACACGCGTTCGATCTCGCCGACCTCGCGCCAGTGGAGTTTGCCGCTCGTGCCGTTGAGGGCTCGGAATATCTTGGACATGTGGCCGGAGTGCATGACCAGCAGCCCCATGCCGTCCCAGACGCGCTGTCGCACGCGCGCCACCACGGCGTCGTCCACTTTGTCGTGCGCGGCGTGCCCCCACCAGAGCAGCACGTCCGTGGCGTCGAGCACCTCCTGCGTGAGTCCGTGTTCGGGCTCTTCCAACGTGGCGGTGCGGATCGTCAGGTCGGGCGCGGCCAGCGCCTGTGCCAACATGCCGTGAATGCCGCCCGGGTACAGCTTCGCGACCGAGGGCTCCTCTTTCTCATGGACGCATTCGTTCCAGATCGTGACGCGGATGGGATTGGACATGGCTGTACTCCTTGGGGTGGAAGAATAAAATGCTGGAATGATAGAGTACTTGAGAGTGCCGAGTTCTGCGGCACTCTGAGTCTGCCTGCCCACGCCCGCACAGCACCCTGCTGAGCGAAATAGCATGGAACAGGACGACCGAATGGCATCTATTATGCGGGGGGGGGTGAAAAGAGTCAACCCCGGGGTGCAATTATTTTTGCACCCCGGGCGCATTCGGTTCACGGGACAATAACGCTCAACGCTGAACGTTCAACGCTCAACTCTGGTATGAGTTCGGCGGCGGCGCGGTCGCGGACATGGGCCACTACAGCCTGTGCCGCGTGTTCGCCGAATTCGACCTCGACGCGCCCGTGTTGGTCGAGTCGACGCCGAGTCACGTTTGCACGCTCCGCGACCAAGTCAGCGTGAAGATCGCCAACGATTACTCGTTCCCGGCGGCGTCGACGATCCGTTTCAAGTTCGCCGCCAAGGGCGAACGCCCTGCGTTGGATCTTTTCTGGTACGACGGCGGGATGAAACCGCGTACGCCGGATGAGCTGGAACGCGAGAACGGCGATCTGCCTCCGGAAGGTATGATGGTCGTCGGCGAAAAGGGCAAGATACTCGCCGAATTCCGCGGCGAGAAGCCCCGGATTCTTTCGGGCGAGAAAGTCGGCGGACTTCCGGCGTCCAAGCCTGTGAACGGCGACTGGGTCAAGGCCTTCTGCGGCGGCGAGCCGACCTGCGGCGACTTCCGGCTGGCCGGGCCGATCACGGAGGCGTTCAACCTCGGCGCGATCTCTCTGCGGCTTGGCGGCAAGCGTCTATTGTGGGACTCCGCCAACATGAAGATCACGAACCGTCCAGAGGCGGAGAAGTATCTGACGCGCGAATACCGCAAGGGCTGGGAAATCGCCTGATTTGGATTGGTGGTTGACGCTGAAAAGCCGTACCTCTATAACGCGCGCTTTTTAGCAGTTTCTGTGCATTATCTGACGTCGGTTTTGTTCTGTGTTGTCGAATCCGCTGTGTGGCCACCGTAGAGATGGGTGGAGTGGGATGGTCGACGCTCCCGGCGTTGGGTGTCCGGAGCGGAAAGGCCGTCATGCAACTGACGAATCATCTCGAGGCCGGCCAAATCTTGGTGGGTTGCGAGGAAACCGACAAACATCGCTTGCTCGACAAGATGACCGAGGCGTTGTTGTCGCCCCGCGTTCGACGGCTCAATCCCTCTGTTGACAAAAATATTCTGAGCGAGGACATCTTTCGGCGCGAGTCCGAGCGTCCGACCACCACGGGGAATGGATTGGCGTTTCCGCACGCGCGGGTCGAAGGCTTCAGCGGGATCGGCATTTCGTTGGCGATCATGAAGCGCCCCATCGATTTCGGCGGCAGCGGCGACGGCGTTCGTTTAGCCTGTTTGATTGTCGCTCCGCAAGAGGCGCCGATGGCGACGCTGAAGGTGATGGCGCGGATTGCGCAGTTCTTCCGCAACGCGGCGAACCGAGACGCCTTGCTGTCGGCCTCTTCGGGGGAAGAGGTCGTCGCGCTGTTGGCCACAGGTGAACTCTCCTTGGACATTCCCGTGACGGCGCGCGACATCATGGTGCCGCCGTCGACGCGTGTCCGGCCCGACACTCCGTTGCGCGAGGTTGCTCGCACCATGCACGCGCAACGTCTTCAGGCGATGGCAGTCGTGGATGAGGATGAACGGTTGGTGGGCGAGATTACTGCGGACGGGCTGTTTCAATTCGGTCTGCCCGAGTTCTTTCAACACCTCAAGAGCGTCAGTTTCATCAGCGAGTTCGATCCGTTTGAAAAATATTTTGAGCACGAGGCGCATTCGGTGGCCAAGCAGCTCGTGTGCCTGAAGATCTGCAGGATGCGGCCCGAGGCGACGCTGCTGGAGATTGTCTTCGCATTGGCTGTGCAGCGCTTTGTGCAGGTCTATGTTGTGGACGCCAACGACAGGTGGGTGGGCATGATCGACCGCGCCGCCGTTCTGAACAATGTGATCAACTGGTAGGGTTCGCATGCTCACTGCAATCGTCATTTTCCTCGTCACCTATGTGTTGATCGCGTCCGAGAAGGTCGACAGGACGTTGGCCGCCCTGATGGGGGCGGTTGTCATGATTGTTGCGCGCGCGGTGCCGTATTCGAAAGCGCTCTCGGCCATCGACATGAACGTCATCTTCCTCCTGATCGGCATGATGGTGATCGTGGGCGTGATGTCGCAAACGGGTGTTTTCGAGTGGCTGGCGATCCATCTCGCCCGTGCGGCCAAGGGCAATGGATTGCTGATCATGTGCTCTTTCCTGACGATGACCGCTATGGTGTCGGCGTTTCTGGACAACGTGACGACGATCATCTTGGTGGCACCGCTGACCATTCTCGTGACGCAAATTCTCGAAATTCCAACGCGACCGCTGTTGATACTCGAGGCTGTCTTCTCGAACATCGGCGGCACGGCTACGCTCGTGGGCGATCCGCCGAACATCTTGATCGGCGCGAAGGCGGGGCTGTCGTTCAACGCGTTCATCATTCATTTGACGCCGGCCATCTTGGTGGTGTTGGCCGTAAGTCTTCTAATCATTGGGAAGGTTTATGCGAAGACCATGCGGTCGAGCGTCGCGGGGTGCGAGCGTATTCGGCGTGCCAAGCCCGAACTGGCGATTCTCCAGCCCGTTGAGTTGCGGCGTTCTCTGGTGGTTTTTGCGTTGGTGGTCGTCGGTCTCTTCGTCGGGCGGCTGATCGATGTCGAGCCGGGGCTGATGGCGCTTGCGGGCGGCGTGGCCATGGCGTTGGTCAATCGGCGCGAGGCGCATGAGGTGTTGCGGTATGTGGAGTGGAACACCATTTTCTTCTTCGTGGGCCTCTTCATGCTAATTTTCGGCCTTGAGCACAACGGCGTATTCGAGCGCATGGGCGAATGGTTGCTGCACATGACGGGCGGCAACCTGCTCGTGACGGCGCTGGCGATCCTTTGGTTCAGTGCAGTCGCCTCGGCCATCGTCGACAACATTCCCTTGGTCATGGCGATGATTCCGCTTGTGCAGAGCATGACGCCGGTTTTTGCCCAACAAATGGGGCTGACGGGCCAGGAAGCCTTGATCACCCAGCGCATCTCCGAGCCGTTGTTTTGGTCATTGGCCTTGGGTGCCTGTTTGGGGGGCAACGGGACCTTGGTCGGCGCATCGGCCAACGTGGTGATCTCTCAGATCGCCAAACGGAACAATCAAGGATTCACGTTCATGGAGTTCTCCAAACTCGGATTCCCGTTCATGGTTCTGAGTTTGGTCATTTGCACGGCCTACGTTTATTTCCGCTATTTCTTCCTGCTGTAGGAATGCGTTCCGTTTTTTTGCGGCGCGAAAATAATCCGCGGATCGGCTTGGCGAACTGCGAGCGCGATGTCAGTTGCCTGTTGCGGCTGCCGTTGTTCTGCGAACTCAGGCTAGGGCAGGCGCGCTACATTGCTCGGGCGGTGAAAGAATTCTATGCCGCATGATCGGTGCGGCCGCTGCCTCGCTGCGCTCGGCGGTCGACCCCGTGGGTTCTCATCCCTCCCTCTGAAATGCGAAAGGAGCCGACGATCATCGACTCCTTAAATTTGGCGGAGAGGGAGGGATTCGAACCCCCGGTACCCGTAAGAGCACACAGCATTTCCAGTGCTGCACCTTCGGCCGCTCGGTCACCTCTCCTTGCAAAAACGGCTCACTTTATAGCGGTTTGTGCGCCGAAAAACAATCCTAAAGTGCGAATCGCAAAGCGGTCGGCAGAATTCGCATGGATGCTGCCGACCGCGGCCCGATCAACGTAGGAAGAACATTGTTCCGGGCGGGTAGACGACCAGATCGGCGCTGGCGCTGAGCGTTGCGTCGTTTGCGCCGTAGACCAACACGTCGTAAACGGCTTCATCGGTTTCGCGGGCCGGAGTAAATGCGAGCCACGGCTGGGTCGCGCCGACGATCCATTCGCCGTTCTTGCGCCACTGATAAGCGACGGCATCGGCCGCTGAGACGTAGAGATGCGTCGACAGGCCCTCGCAAATACGATGGGATTGGGGCTGAACGATGATTTCTGGTCCGTTGCCGATCACGCCTGTTCCGCCCCTGCGCACCAAGACGTAAAGGTTCTTCACGCTGTAGGTATTCGCGTTTTCGTTGAACGGCCAGTCCGGATTGCCGGACGGTTGGTTGCCGATGCCCAGACAGGGCCTGAATCCGCTGCCGCCGAAGTGGCACATGGAGAGGATCGTTTGGGCTGCGGCGAAATTGTGGATCTGCATGGATCCGTAGGTGCCTCCGCTGGAACGTGTGTCGCCGAAGTCGTAGGTCGACGCGTTGGCACCGGGGATGTTGAACGCGTTGCCGGTGCTATAATCACCCGGCCAGAATTCGATGTTGCCAACCGCGACTTGTCCCGTGACAACGGATGCCCCCGCGACGTTTTCGGACGCGTGGATGATCAGATTGCTGACATATTGTTGGTAGATCTCGCCGCGGTCCGACGAAGGAACGCCGATCTTGGTGATGTCGTAAGTGAACGCGTCCATGGACACATAGACCCATTTGGCCACGCCGTTCGTGCCCGTCAGGTCCAGACAGTAAGCGATGCGGTTGAACGGCTCGGACTGCGGGAATCGGCTTTCATCCACGGAGTAATCGCAACCGTTGACCCAATACACGTTGTTGCTGATGGCCAACTGGTGAATCAGGGTGTAGTCACCGGTTTCAGGGACGTTCGCGAGCACGGCTGGCAGGTCCGTCGACGGCGCGGTGAAACTCACCGTGGAATTGTCGGCGATCAGATTGACGTTGGCGGAACGGTCGCGCACGCCGCTGACCGTGAGCGTGTAGGTCTGGCCGGCCGTCAGAAGCGACGTGCTCAGCACGATGCCCGTCTTGTTGGTCGCCAGCGTCGCGCCGGTGACGGTCGCGCCGTTGTTGAGCGTGAACGTGCCGTCGCGCGCAGCATTGTCGGATAGCGCTTCGCTGAAGGCGGCGAACACGTGGCACCGCGCGCGAGATGCAACGGCCGATGAGAGCGTCGGAGCGGTTGTGTCGGCCTCTCCGCCGGGCAGCACAAGCACGTGGAAAATGCTGCGTGTATAGGTCCCGGCGTTGTAGGTGAAGGTGTAATCGGGGTCGCCACTGCTACCCGGCCCGTTTCCGATTCCTGTGCCGATGGGGTTGTTGGAATTGAAGTGGTTGATGGCCCAGATGGTCTGATTGGCACCATAGTTGTGGACCTGCATGCAGCCGTGGCCGGTGCCCGACGTGGCACCGCCGTCGCCGAAGTCAAAGGTGCCGCCGCTGGCTCCCGGAATGCTCTTATCGTTGCCTGTCCCATAGTTACTTGGCCAGAACTCGATGTTACCGGTAGCGATGCCAGTGCCTGTGGCCACGGAGGACACGTTGCAGGCGACGTCGAGGTTGCTCACTTTCTGCTGGAACAGCGTGCCGGCGAGCGGGATGCCGATCTGCGCGGGGTCGGGCGTGAAGGCGTCCATCGAGGTCCAGACATAGCGCGGCACCGCGTCGGTCGCGGTCTGCAATTCGAGGTAGTAGGCGATGCGCCGGAACGAATTGGAGCACAGAAGCGAGCGGCGGTCGACAACGTAGTTGGTCGAAGCCCAGCTGGTGTCGTTGAACTTGCCGAGAACGGGCACATTGGTGATAGAGCAGACGAGCTGATAGCCGCGCGTCAGATCGGAGGACACGTTGGCCGCGATTTCGGCGGGCAGGTCTGAAGCCTGCGCCGGCGCGGACGGGCGCACCATCACATAGAGCTTGCGGCTCGCGTAGGAGCCGGCGTTATACGTCTGCGTCCAGTCTTTGGCGGTCGTCGACTGATTGCCGATGCCGACGTCAAGTATTGCGTTGTCGGTACCGAAGTCATTCAGGGCGAAAAGCACCTGCGACAGGCCCGCATTGTGAACCTGCATCGACCCATAACCGGCGCCGGAGCTGGTGCGGGTGTCACCCCAGTCGAAGTAGGAAGCGCTGGCGTTCACGATGCCCAACGCGTTGGCGATCGAATAGGAGCCCGGCCAGAACTCGATGTTGCCGTTCGACAGGCTCGTTCCGGCCGTGACGCCGGAAACGTTGGATTTGACGTCTAGATTGGTGACGTATTGCTGGAAGACCTCTTTCGAGGCCACGGTGGGGACGCCGGTCTGCTTGCGGTATGCCGTGAAGGCGTCCATGGCCGTCCAGACGTACTGGGTTGTCGCGTCGGCTTTCACCAGCTCCATGTAGTAGGCGATGCGGTCGAACGCGCCCGTCGCCGAACTCTGATCGTACCGGTAGAAATCGGGTGTGCCGTTGAAGTTGCCCTTCGTCGGGATGTCGAGCGCGTAGGCCAGCCGGTACCCGGCGGATTCCGGCACGTTGGCCAGATAGCCGCGCACGGTTGCGCGGAACGCATCGGTGCTGTCGGCGGCGATGGTCTGCTGGACCGGCCAAGAGTAATCCTTCACGTTGTTGACCGTCAGCGTGTAGACGGCGTCGCGCGTGAGAGCCGAGGTCGCGAGCGTCACCGTGCGCCCGTCGGCGCTCAGGGTCGCGCCCGAGATCGTGGCACCGCCGCTCAAGGCATAGTTGGCGATGTTCGTCGCCGTATCTGGATCCATGGCCTTGCTGAAAACGGCCTTCACGCCTTGGAGGTTCGGAAGGTTGACGGCGCGCGCGAGGGCCGGCGCGGAGGCGTCGCCGTAGACGCTGACGGCGTTGGTGATGACGGGGAGCCAGGCGGAGGCCATCTTGACGTAGCCGGTCGAATTGGGGTGGAGTCCGTCGACCAGGTCGGTCAGTTCGAGGTAGGCGTGCATGTCGAGGTACTGGACCTTGCGGCCGAGCGCCTGCTGGGCGAGGACCTTGCCCTCCACGAACGGGTTGAAGTAGTTTGTGATTGCCGCGTAGCGGGTCAGGTCGCTGCGCTTCATCAGCGTGGTGACGATGATGTTCGCGTTGGGGCGGTTCGTGGCGATCTTGGTGACGAGGTCGTCAAGGCGGTCGACGCGGTTGGAGAAGTCACTCGCGCCGGAGTCGTTGGTGCCGATGTGCAAGAGAACCACGTCCGGGTCGTCGATGGTGTACAGCCAGTCGATGATGTTGGCGTCGAGCTGGCTGATCACCCAGCCGCTGTGGCCTTCGTGGTCGGAGTCGGGCAGGCCGGTCGCACCGTTGCCGGTCTGAGTGCCGACGAAGTCGACGTTGTAGCCGGCGTTGGTGAGCGCGGCGTAGAGGGGCAGGCGGTAGCCGCCCGCGGCGCCGGAACCATACGTGATCGAGTCGCCCAGCGGCATGATGCGGATGGGCTCGGGCGCCTGCGGCTGGGTGTAGGTGGACGAGAAGCGCAACGTTTTTAAGGCGTTTCCGCTTTTCAATTCCTAATTCCCAACTCCTAATTCCTAATTGGCGCGATTCAGTTCCAACAAAACTGAATCGCACCCAACGCGTGATTGACTTCCGCCCGTCGGTGACGCATTCTGTATACCCGCGTTGGGGGTGAGGAGGAGGTTCTGCATGTTGGAAATGAGTGTTTTTCAGTCGGGATTGCCGATGGCCTCTTTGATTGGCGGCTTCATGTCGTCGAATCTGATGGGCAAGGGCATCGTGTTGGTTCAGATCGCAAGTTCGATCGTGGCGGCGGCCGTCATCATCGGAAAAAATCAGGAACTGAACGGAATCATCCGGAACAGTCGGCGCTTTCTGCGCGAGTTTCTGGCCGGGCGGGACGTCCTGGACTATTACCTCATGCGGAAAAAAGGCGCGTTGACGGCATTGGAGCTGATCTATGACCGGACGTGCGAGAGGATGGTCAAGCTCCTTGATCCTGACGTGCGCCGGTCGGTGATTGGACGGCAGAGCGTGGCCGAAAATGCGGCCCTGTCCCCGCGCGAGATTGAACTGGTCCGCAGTACGTGCGAACATACGGTTCAGGAGGAGGAACTCCGCATCGAGCAGGGGATGGGACTGTTGGCAACAATCGTGACGGCTTCGCCCATGCTGGGCCTGCTCGGCACGGTTTGGGGCGTGCTGGACGCGTTCGCCGACATGGGCTCCAAAGGGACGGTGCTGCTCTCCGTGATTGCGCCGGCTATTTCGTCGGCTTTGGTCACGACGGTGGTCGGGTTGCTGGTGGCGATCCCGAGCGCTATTTTCTACAACAACTTGGCGATCAAGGTGCGCCAGATCGACACGGATATGGATGGCTTCGCCGATGAGCTGATAGGACGTGTCGCCTGTGAATTCCAAGGAAGGGAGGACTAATGGCTCTCCGCCGTCTTGGACACAAGAAACCGTCGCGGACGTTCAACAGCATTGATATGACGTCGCTGATCGACTTGACGTTTCTGCTGTTGATCACTTTTATTGTCACGATGCCTGCGCTCGAGCAGGGAATTTCGATTAAGCTTCCGCAGGGGCGCGCCGACGAGCTGCCCAGCAAGAAGGCGAACATCGTGACGATGGACGTCGAAGGCAAGGTCTACTTGAACAATCGCGTGATTTCGATGGAGGACTTGGAGCACACGTTGGGAAACATGGCGGCAGAGGACCCCGACGTGTCGGTGCTGGTGCGGGGCGACGAACGGTTGGAATATGGCAAGATGATCGGCATCATGAAGATCCTCTACAAGGTGAAGATCACGCGGATGGCGTTGGTGACGCTGTCCGAGTGAGGCGGCGATGCCGTTGGGCGTTGGGTGTCTAGTGCCGGGCGTGATGTGAAAAAGGGGCCGATAAATTCCTTTTCGCTGAAGTGGTCGTGCGTGTTGCACGGCGCGTTGCTGTTTGTCGCCGTGATTCTGCCCCTGATACCGGCCTGCCGCCCCAAGGAGGTCGCCATCCCCTTGGACTTCACGGTGGTCTTGGAGGAGAATCAGACGCCTCCCAACGTTCCGCCGGAGACGGCTCAGCCCGAGAAACCGATTCCGGACGTCGCGCCGGAGCCCGAACCGGACGCGCCGAAGCCCGTCGCGTTGCCGGAGCCTCCCCGCGACGCGTTGGTGATCGAAAAGAAAAAGCCGCCGGAGAAGAAAAAAGAGACCGAGAAGAAACCGGAGAAAAAGAAAGAGCCGGAGAAGAAGCCTGAGAAGAAACCGGAAAAGAAGCCCGACAAAAAGACGTTTGTGAAGGGCAAGCGGATCGAAGCGCCCGTGGCACCGCCGCAACCGAAAGAGGATTTCACGAAGTTGAAACCCGTGACGACGATGCCCGTGACGGATCGGAAATTGTCGCGCGTGGAAATCGATAAGGCCCTGCGCGAGGGGGCTCGGCCCGGTACGCGCAATCAGATTCCGGACGACGAGATTTCCCGTTGCGTGTTGTTGGTGAAGCGGGCGATGTACGAGGCGTGGGACCAACCGGGGGTGGGCGACGCGGGGCCTCGGCCGACCCTGCTCGACATCCGTTTGGACGGCACGGGCCGCGTTGTCAGTTACCGGATCAGACAGTCGTCTGGAAGTTCGTTCTTCGATCAAACGGTGCTGAAGGCCGCCGCCAACGTGGCGCCGATCCGGGGGCTTTCCCTGGCCTTCCTGCAGAAATACGAGACGCTGACGGTGGAGTTCAAGTTGGAGTAGGCGAAAAGGGGCGGCATCCCTTTCGGAATGCCGCCCCGTATTGTTTTCGTAATCGTCGGAATGGTTACCAACGCTCGCCGCCGCGCTCGCGACGTTCGCGGAAGCCTCCGCCGCGAGGACCGCGGTCTTCGCGAGGCTTGGGTTGTGATTCGTTGACGCGTAGCTTGCGTCCTGCGCAGTCGTAGCCGTTCAACGCATCCACGGCCTGCTGGGCTTGAGTGCGATCCGGCATCTCAACAAACCCGAATCCCTTGGACTGTCCGGTGACGCGGTCGATAACGACACGCGCCGAGGCAACCTCTCCATGTGCTGAGAACAGGCTTTTCAGGTCATCGTCGGCTGTCGAGTACGGAAGGTTGCCAACATAGATGTCCATGTCTGCATTCCTTGTGTGTTCACACTGTCCTGCCATGTTGTTGCTTTACTCGACGGCTTCGGCTTCCATGGCACAAACCGCGGCCGCGGGCCGTACACGTTGCCCAAGCGTCGTCCTTGGAACCTTGGTTCCCGGTGTAGACGCTCCGAAAAAAATCACCATTACGATAATAATGTAGGCCAGCCGCGTCCGACGATGCAAGCCGAAAATACAGTCGAAAATGCAATCGATCGACGAGGCGCGCGGAAGCGTGCCTGTTTAGGCGCACCGTTATTTGATCGACAAGCGCAAGCCGAAGTCGTAGCTCAGACGCGCTTCGCCGACTGCGTCATACCGGATGTGCCAGCGCTGTGGCAGCGGGGCCGACAGGAAGGGACCGGTCAGCGTGCCCGTGCATGAGGCGAGTACGTATTGGATGTGCTTGTCGAGCAGGTCCGAGTGTGTCAGCGCCAGCGTCATGCCGGTGAGGTCGAGATTGCCGCAGACGTGCAGCCGATCGCATGTGCCGTCTGCCGTGACGGCGACTGACAACGTGCCTTCCAATGCGGTGGGCGTGGTCGCGAACGTCAGCGTGCCGACTGAGTTGGTGCCGCCGGGCGCGATCGCCTGTGCCACGGTCAATAGCGTGTTGTTGCTTACCACGCCGTGGCCGGACAGAGTCGCGAGCGTCTGGACCTTGCCGTTGACGTCGAGGACTGCGTTGGAGTTCACAAAGACGGAGGAGTCCGTCGGCAACGTATTGGCGACGCCGAGGCGGAGTGTGCCCTCATCGACGGATGTGGCACCGGTGTAGGTGTTGGTGTTCGCCAGCGCGAGGAGGCCGATGCCGCGCTTGGTGAGGCCGCCGTCGTTTTCCGCGCCGCTGTAGAGCGGAAGCTGGGCTGTGACGGCGTTTGTGCCGCTGTCGATAATCGCGCCGCCGGACAACACGTAGAAAAACACGTTGGTTGTCCACTTGCCGACGTTGTATCCCATGAATCCGTCGGTCGAAACTTTGGCTTCAAGGGTTCCTCCGTTGAGATTGACCGTGCCGTAAGGCTGGGGAAATCCGGTGTCGATGGCGAAGTTCTTCAGCCGGATTCTGCCGCCCGCGTTGACGTTCACGACATTCGAGACTGCAGGCGTTCCGCTCTGGGTGATGCGGAGGGTGTTGAGGTCGAGCGTGCCGCTGCCGCCGACCGTTGTGTTGCCCGTGCCGGAATAGGCGTTCAGCAGTTCGCGGAGACTGTTGAGGTCCACGGTTCCGTTCGTGACGGTTAGAGAACCGTTCCGGATTGTCGCATAGCCGTCTCCGGTGGTCATGAGCGTCCCGCCTCCCACGAGCACGTTGCCGCCATTGATGTAGAAAATATCGTAGACGGGGTAGGTGGACCAGACCGTGTTGCTCGTGATGAGATTCATGCCGCTGAGGAACGTCAGTGTGCCCGCCTGGGGTTTCAGACTGCAAACCACATTGGAATTGCCTGCGCCGGGATCAAGCGCGAGCGTGCCGTTACCGTTTTTGACGAGCCAGCTTCCCGGGCCGCCGGAGACGGTGCCATTGACCGTCTGCGTGTAACTCTGCGTGTCAAACGTGGCTGTGACATTGGTGCCGATGAACAGAAGCCGGTTCGCCGATAGCGTGTGGTTCGCGCCCGCCATGAGCGTACTCCCTGCCAAAAATTGGAGGCTCGTCGCGGGGGCTGCGGGTTCGGACCCGAGTCCGCTGTCGGCTGGAATAAGCAGTGTTCCTCCCCGAAGCGTCGTTCCGCCGGTGTAGGTGTTGAGTCCGTTGAGGGCAAGCGTACCGGAACTGGTTTTGATGACGGCACCGCTGTTGATGACGGGACCGTTCAGTGTTAGTGTAGAGCCGGTGGGGATGTCAAACGTGGCGGCGGCACCGGATGTCACATCGAATGTGCGGCTGGCGGTCAGGATAATGTTCGAGGAGGCGGGCGTTTGGATTGTTCCACTGGCCTTGAACCGGACCGCGTTGTTTGTGTGGCCCAGACAGGCATCGGAGATGATGTTCAGAATGCGCGCGCTGCCGTAGCCCAGATTGGTTATTGTGATCGTGTTGGTAAAGGAATTGTCGCCTCCCAGGCAAAGTTTCCCGGCGCGAAGTTCAAACATGTTTGCCGCGCTGCTACCGCCACGGATCGGGCCGAACAGATTCAAGTGGTCTGCGTTCATGTAGAAGCCGCTCGACGCATGCACGAGAATGTTCCCTGTTAACGTCAGAACCCCGGATCCCTTCCCGCCGACCGTAGAGTTCTGGGCAACGAAAAGTCCAGTCTGGATGTCGACGTCGTTGGTAATCGTGTGGTCGCCGCCTGACGAAACGATCCACTGCTGGCCGGATCCAGGCAATCCGAACTTGACGAGTCCGGAACCGAAGGCGTAATCGCTGCCGATCGCAATGGAAGTGTCGCTGCCGACCGCCATGAGTGTCGTGTCGCCCGTGTAAGTGTTGGCGCCGTTGAACTGAACAAAATTTTTCCCTCCGGCGGTCAGCCCGAACGGTCCGCTGATGGTGCCGTTGAGAATCAGCGCGCCTTTTGCCGGTGCATAATCGCCGCGCGTGGCGGCGGCGGTGAAACTGATGTCGGCACCAAGGGCAAGGGGCATGTTGATGGTTTGATTGTTGGTTGGAACGCCACTCGCCACCGCGATGGAAACATTGCCGCTCAGCGTGATCGAATTGCCCATGAGTGTAAATGCGCCTGCGCCTGCGGCGAACGAAAGGTTGGTGACGGTCGCGTTCTCGAAGTCGTTGGTGGGCGTCAGACGGGTGGAACCGCCGAAAATCAACGCGTCAGGAAACATGGGGGCGGTGTCGGCTTCCCAAGTTGGCGGACGTGCTCCAGAAGTCATCGCCTGGTTCAGCGCTTCCTCCATCCCACGTGGTTGCGGCCGATGCGACGGAAGAGCAGGCGACAAGAACAGCCGCTAAGAGAAACGTCGTTGTGTCTGCCGAGAACGGAAGAGAAGTCGAGCGGTTCGACATGGCCACACCTCGTTTCGCATTGAATTGATGTGCGGCGGCCCAGAAGATTTGGCGAACTGCCACACACCAACAATTATTGTCATAGTTTGCGCGCGACAACGTGTGCCGTCAATTCTTAAGCGGTTTAGGGACGAAAAAATGCTTCAGTCCAAGCAACGCACTCGTCTAAAATCATGTCTGTTTGGATGGAATCGGAAGGAGAGTCGGAAATGGATTTGACTGAGAAAACACTGGGCGTGAAGCGCGTGTTTCAGGGACGCGCGCTGACGATCGATGTGGCGGAAATCGAAATGCCGAACGGGCGGCGCTCGACGCGCGAAATCGTGCGCCATCGCGGCGCGGCGGTGATCTTGGGGCAGCGCCCGGACGGCCTGTTCGTCTTGGTGCGCCAGTACAGGCGCTCGATTGAAGCGACTCTGTTGGAAGTCGTGGCGGGCGGTATGGAGGAGGGGGAGGACCCCGACGTCTGCGCACGGCGCGAGATGGAGGAGGAAAGCGGCTATTCAGTGGAGACGATTGAGAAAATCGGCGTCATCGTGCCCTGTCCTGGGTATTCCGAGGAGCACCTGCACCTGTACTATGCGCGTCTCTCGCAGAAGCCCGACGCCCAACGCCCGGATTTCGACGAGAATCTGGAGCCGGTGCTGATGACCGCCGAGGCGATCGATGCCGCCATCGACAAGGGCGAGTTGATCGACGGCAAGAGCATCGCGATTTGGCTCCTGTGGCGGCGTCAATTGAGAATGAGGAGTTAGAAGTTAGGAATGAGGAGTTAGGAGTTGCAACACCCCGCGGACAAAGACAATAGAACGCGGCAAAAGATTTCGTTCGCGTGTCTCCCGCTAGGAGGACATGATTCCGTCGTTCCGACAGGGGTTTCGCGCGAGGGCCTTTTCGTTAAAAAAACCTGATTTTTAAGGCGTTTCCGTTTTTCAACTCCTAATTCCTAAATTGGCGCGATTCAGTTCCAACAAAACTGAATCGCGCCTCTTGGGGTTCGGCCCTGCGAGTTTCCCTTTCACGTGACGCCGATTTGTGTTTAACTATGCGCGTTTGTGAAGAGCGCATCGCGCGTTTGCGCACCACCGTTTGGAGAGGATTTCTTCGTGAAGCGACTGTTTGTCTTTTTGCTGGTGGCGAGTTGTCTCGCCTTTTCATCGGACGCCGCAACCAAGAGAACGGGAACCAAGGCATCGGCGAAAAAAACATCGGAGACCTCTGCGGTTCCGCAGAAGTCGCGCGGCTGCATTTCAAAAACGCCCTACATCGGCGCGATCATCCTTGACGCCGACACAGGCACCGTGCTGTTCGAGGACAAGGCAGACGCGCCGGGATATCCGGCTAGTACGCTCAAGCTGATGACGCTCCTCGTGATCCAAGAGAAGATCGACGCGGGGCTGGTGCATCTGAACGACCCCGTCGCGGTTTCCGTCGCCGCGTACAAGACGGGCGGTTCGCAGGTCTACCTCGACCCCAAGGAGACGTTCTCGGTCGAAGAACTTCTGTACGCGATGATGATCCAGTCGGCGAACGACGCGGCCGTCGCGCTGGCCGAGCACGTGGGCGGTTCGAAAGATGCTTTCGTGGATTTGATGAATGCCAAGGCACAGCAGCTCGGCATGAACAACACCCGGTTCGCCTCCGTCCACGGCCTTCCGCCTTCCGCCGGACAGAAGAACGACGTGTCGAGCGCGCGCGACATGGCCACGCTCGCCAAGGAGCTGTGCCGCCATCCGGCTGTGTTCGCTTATACGTCGGCGTCGTATCGCCAGTTCCGCGCGAACACGCCCAAGCCTTTCGACATGCGTACGCACAATCCGTTTCTGAAAGAACACGTGGACGGCTGCGACGGTTTCAAGACCGGTTATACGGCGACGGCGGGATGGTCGATCGTGGTCACGGCCAAGCGCAACGGACGCCGCGTCATCGTGGTGGTGATGGGAAGCGACACGCGCAAGATGCGCGACGCCAAGGCGCACGAGTTGCTGAACAAGGCGTTCGCACTGCTGCCTCCGCCTCCGGCTCCGGCTCCGGCCGCCGTTGCTCCCGGACTGCCGAGTACCACGCCCGTAGCGGGAACGCCGGCTGCCGCTGCCGCGCGGACGACGCGCTAACAGTAGCGGACTTGAGCCTCGCTTACTGGTCTTTTTCCCACCAAGGCTTCGAGAAGAACACAGTCTCGAGGTCCGCGCCTAGGTTGATCACGCTCCGCGATTCGGGCTTGTCGCGGATTTCCGGGTACTGATACCAGAAACAGCGCACCACGGGGAAGCGGCTGAGTGAATAGGGGCCGCTAGAGGGCCGTTGCGTTGTGTCGCCGTGGAGCAGTTGCCAGTTTTTTGCCTCGGCCCATGTGACGACGCCGTCGCGGTCGGCGTCGACATCAGACTGTTCGGGCTTGCCCCCAAGGTACGATTTCCAGTCCCATTTGCAGGGCGCTTGGCAGAATTCGTACAGGTAGCTGGAACCGGGCTCGTCGGTCTCCGTCTCTTGGCTCCACTCGCTGTATGCGTCGGGCACGCCGCCTTCCTTCCCGCCGGACGGATCGGCGCTGGAAACAAGCGCCGAAGTTGCCAGATAGCCCCCGGTCACGAGGTCGTTCAGGCGGGGCGGGAGTCGGCCGTTGTGGTTGCGGGAATACGCTTGGAGCGCCTTGCCGACGGTTTTCATCTCGTCGACCAGCCGGTCGGCCTGTTCGGCCTGCGTGAGCGAGGCATACGGAGGTGCCACCGGGACGGCAACTGGCTGCGTCTGGCATCCCGCTATGAGGGCAAAAGCCGCGAGTGAAATCAGCGAACGTTTCTTCATCGACTACTCTCCTGTTTTGTGCGGCGCGGCGGTTTCTCGATTAAGGGAAGAACAGCGGGACACCCCATTTCCCAATGAGAACCGTATCGCCTTTTCTACACGCCTTTTGGAAAAGGGTGCAGAAATTGGCGGGCGAGGTCGGCGCGAAAAGGCGGACTTCGGGCAGAAGAACTTTCTGGAAGCCTTGGTCGGCCAGAGCCTTCGAAACGCTGTCTCGGTTGCGGTCGGGAAGGGGTGTGAGCATATAGAGCATGCCGTCGCGCGCGCAGCGCAGTGTCTTTTGGCCGTTCATCCGCACGCGCAGAAAATGAGCCGCTTTCAAAACGTCCGGCACGTCGCCGCACGCGTAGTCGCGGTCCACGAACAGCATGACGTCGCGCACGAACGGCGCATCCGACGCGTCTTCGCACGCCCACGCGCCGGCCGGGGCGCGTACGAGCGGCGTGCCGTCGGAGTTGGCGTCGACGGGCGGCAGGGGCGGCGCTTGGCCGCCCGAGCCTTGGGAGACGACTTGGCGGAGCGCGACGGTGCCGCTGACGGCTTTGCCCGCGGCGACGTCCTCTTCGCGGAAGGCCGCCATCAGGATGTTCCGGGCACGCGTGCGGTCGAAGTCGTAGATGATGCGGATCAGGCCGTCGGCGGTCTGCTGGCCGTCGGGATAGGAGACGCCGTTGCGTTCGTCGAGCAGCAAACCGCCCGACCACGTCTTGCCTTCATCGGATGATCGATAGGCGGTCAGCAGACTGCGCCCCGTGCGCTGGTCGAGGGGTCCGTGCTTGACCAGCAGCAGGTTGCCCGAACGGAGGCGGGTGATGAAAAACCGCGCGCTGGGGTGGGGGATGGCAGAGGGCGTCAATTCGCGCCACGTCTTGCCGCCGTCGCCGCTGGTGCTGAGGACGACGTAGTTGTTGCTGTCTTCGCCGGGGGTCGGTCCTGCGTACCAGTCTGCCCACAGGCGGCCGCCGGGCGTGACGGCCATGCTCGGGATGCCGGTGAAGGCGCGGTTGGTGACCGCCTGCTCGGGCAGCGGCGGCCCCACGTGGCGGGGCGGGTCAAAGAGGGATGCCGTTTGCGCGAACGCGAGAACGGGGACGAAAAGAAAAACGGGCAGGCAAGATTTCATGACGTGACCTTTTTTGATAAACCAAGGAAATAACATGGCGAAACACGGCTTGTCAATCACACGCGGAAAACTTCAGTCGCGGATGCGAACTTGGAAGAATCGCTTGGACGATGCGTTCAGGGCGGGCGACGCGAGGTCGACGGTCAGGGCGTCGCCGTCGCGCGTCCAGGCGGCGGCGGGGCACGGTGTCCACGTGACGAGGTCGACGGCGAGCAGGGAACGGCCGGTGTGTAGGTCGAAGGATACCAGATGTTCGAATAGGTGAAGGTCAGAATGTTCGAGCCGGAAGGCGTAACGGGCGAGAGGGTTTCGCCTTTGCGCGCGAGATTGCCGCTGTCCCATGCGACGAGAACGATGCCGGTGGCGTCGTGGCGCGTGGAAAATGCGGCGGGGTTTTTGGCGAGGACGAGGCGCGAGCCGGCCTGAAGCACCGTGGAGGTGAACGTGTGGGCGATGCCCGCCGTAAAACTCACGTCGGCGAGGTCGATGTCGTTGGTGCCGGTGTTGCGGAGTTCGAGCCAGGCGAAGTCGTCGTTCTCGTAGGCGCTGTCGCCATCGGGCGACGGCGGCGCGTAGAGGAGTTCGGAAACGCGCAGCGGCGAGTAATCGACAGGAACACGGGCGAGCGACAGAGACGCGGTCGCGAGGGGGCTCCAATTCGTGCCGTCGTCGCGGAGCAGGGTGAATGACAGATTGGTGACGCTGGTCGCGTCGTCGAGCGCGAACGTGCGTCGGAAATAGGTGGTGACGACCTGCGTGCCGGAAACGCCATTGGTGTAGCGGTGTGTGACGGTGGCGACGGGGTTGGTGGGCGAACTTCCCGCAAAGCCCAGGGTGCTCGGGCCTTCGGACCAGGACGCGTCCGAATAATCGGCGTCTTTCCACGTGAGACGGGATAGTCGGCGTTGGCGGTCCCGTCGGAGTTCATGCCTCGCACTCGCCAGTAATTGTTCGAGTAAGTTCCCGCGAAACCCTCGTTGATGGCGATGTCGTGGGGCGCGTAGAACGCGTCGAATGAGCCGTCTGCGGCGGTCGTGGTGTAGCCGGGCGAGGACGTCTTGATGCAGTCCCAGTCGTTTGCGTCGTCGCCGAAGTAAGTTTCGGCGAAGTCCGCGTCGCCTCGTTCCTGGGTTTGGTAGAGCCCCCAGTACTGGCCGTTGATGTAGAGGTGGTAGTAGCGGCTGCGGGTGTAGGGCATGCCCAAGTCGCGCTGCGTGTCGCGCGAGAAGGTTTCGCGGATGAACGTCTCTTGGGTGGAATCCTCCTTGGCCCACGAGTAGTTCTGCGACGTACGGAGATCCACTTTTTCGAACGAATCGGCTCCCTCGTCGTCGAATAATTTGAACTTCAACTTCGACTCGCCGTAGTCGGAACGGAAGAAAAGCCGGAACGAGTGTTTGGCGTTGCCCGTGGTCCGGCTGGCTGCGCCGCGGATGCGCAGTCCCGCGTCGATGCGGAATTCGTAGTTGCTGCCTCGCACGGGGTCGATCATCTCGACCGAAACGGGGCGTTCCCAGGCGAGGCCATCGTTACTCGGATTGACGTAAATGCCGCTGGCGGCGCTGAAAAGATTGGTGAGGTCGGTGACCAGCGAAATGGAGGGGATTGCGTTGGTCATGCCGTTGCGGAGCCGGTCGGGGTCGCTCGTGACGATGGCCTGCCGCATGCCGTATTCCATGGCTTGCGCGTTCACCTCCTTGTTTGTGGGCCAATTCGCGGGCGCGTCGGCGCTCTGCCGAAGGATGTCTTCGAGAAAGAGCCAAGTAACCGTGCGGATGTTCAATTTCAACGACTGTGGATCGACGACGGCGGCGCGTAGAACAGTGGTGTTCGTGACGGTCAGGGGGTCGGCGTACACCGGCGAATTGGTTCCCGGCGTGTTGCCGTCCAGCGTGTAGCGGATGACAGCGTCGGGCGCGTCTTCGCAGACGAGCGTGACGGCGAAGGGGCGGTTTCCACGATTGCGCCGATGGTCCCTTCGTGCTGCAGCAGGCTCGCCGAGTCTCCGACGAGCGCAAAGGCGTCGAGAGAGAACGCGCTCTGATAGCCCTGCGCGGCCGAAAACTCAACTGACGCGCCGACGGTGTTCTCATAGTAGACGAGGTTGAGCGTATATACGCCGGCCACGGGGAAGGTGAAAGTCGAGAGGGTGGTTCCGAAACTTCGTCCGCTCACGTATTCGGAGACGAAACTGACGCCGTGCCCGCTGATCCGAAGGCGGAAGCCGTCGTCGCTGCCGACCGCAAATGTCCATTGGCCGGCCTTGGGCACGATGATGGACGTGTCGGCGACGACGACGAAGTAGTTTTTGTCCTGATTGACGGCCGTATGTCCCGGGAACAAGACGTTGTTGGTGAAATAGCCGGATGTGGACGTTCCGTGGAAGTCGATCCAGGGGTATTGGCCGGTAATCGGATATGCCTTGTCCGTTTTCCAGTACGCGCTGTTGGCGACCATGAGTTCGGCCGTGTTGACGTTGGCGATGGTGCCGGTCATCTCGTAGTACCGGACCGTGAAGGCTGCGTTGGTCGACGCAAATCCCAGGGTGCCCGTTCCTTCGCACCATGGCGACGTGCCGTCGGCGTCGGGAATGCGGTATCGCGCGGGCGTGCCTTCGCCGACGTACTCGCATTCGTGCGGCGAGCGGCCGTAGGAGATGTCTTCGTACTGTTGGGGATACTCCGGCGCGAAGGCGTCGGCGACCGTGACGCCGTCGGCGCAGACGAGGCCGAGATATTCGCCGTTCTTGGAGAGGCTGAAGTTGGCGTGGAGTTCACCGTTCGTGGACGAAACGGACGCGCTGTCGGCGAATACGACGAGGTATCCGTTCGAGGCGATGGACGTGCCGTCGGGGAAGCGCCACTTGGTGGGCGAGTCGGCCTTGTCGGTGAGATACCAACCGCCGATGTCGACGGCGTTGGTCGCGTCGTTGTAAAGTTCGATCCAGTCGGAGGTCTCGCCCGCCGCGTTGGTCAGCCCGCCGCTGTTTTCGGCGACGAACTCGTTCAACCAGACTGCGCCGTGCAAGGACGAAGCGAGCAAGACGGTTCCGGCGACGATTTCGCGCAAGGGCGAATGGCTTTTCCGGCGGCGAAAGACCGCACACGCGAGCGCGGTCAAGAGAACGGATATAGCCTTGCGCGACATGATGGCCTCATGGATGGGCGTCTTGCGTCCGGTTGCTGAATTCACAGCCGCAGTAGTTCTGGCGATAGAGTCCGAAGCGTTTGGACAGCTCAATGCTGTGCGCGTAGCCGTTGTCTTTCTTGAAGTTGACGGCAAGGAACCGCTGCGCATCGATCGCCTGACCGACTGCGAAGATCGTGGGGGTGTGCTTGTGGGGACTGACGCTCAGCGACGTCGTGAAACCCTCGAATCCGTGCGCGAGCATGGCTTCGTGCGTGCGCAGCAGGCTGAACCGGAAACAGCGTTCGCAGCGTGCGCCGCGCTCTTTCTCTTGCTCGAATCCGCGTGCGGCTTCGGCGAGCCAACGGTCGTGTGCGCTTTCGTCGACTAAAAACGGCGTGTCCGTGAGGGTGGCGAGGCGCTTCAGCGCATCCAAACGTTTTAGATATTCGGCATGCGGCGCGATGTTGGAGTTCGAATAAAAGAGGTGTACGTCATGCCCGAGTTGGCGCAAGACCTCGATGCAGTGGCTGGCGCAGGGTGCGCAACACGCGTGGAGAAGAATGTGCATAAGGTTTGCCACCGATGACGATTATGGAATGGAACGCACAATGACCGTGTCAAACGTAGCGTCGTTCGACGCGGTTGCCGAAGGAGCAGATGATCTCGTAGGGGTGAGTGTTCTTGAGGGTCGCCCAGTCTTCGACGGACAGCGCGTGGACGCCTTGCCCGCCAAGGCAGACGACTTCGTCGCCCACGGCGGCATCGGGGACGCTCTCCAGCGAAACGGTCGTGTAGTCCATGGAGAGACGGCCGAGGACCGGACAGGGAATGCCGTGGATCAGCACGTAACCGCGATTGGAGAGCGCGAGCGGAAGCCCGTCCGCGTAGCCGGCGGAGACCGTGCCGACGAGGGTCGGCGTGTGCAGCCGGTAGGTGTGTCCATAGCCGATACCTGTTCCTGCGGGGAGCCGACGGATGGCGGTCAGCCGCGTCTTGAGCGTAAGAACGGGTTTGACTTGGAGCGCGCGCTTACCGGCCGTATCGAAAGAACCGTGAAGGTTGATGCCGGTGCGGACCCTGTTGAACGGCGGCTTGCAGGCGCGGGAAAAGTTGTTGATGGCGTCGCTGTTGGCAATGTGTCGCTTGGCGAAGGCGATGCCGTCGCGGGCGACGTCGGCCAGAATGTCGCAGAAAAGGTCCATCTGGCGGTTTGTCAGCTCCGATCCGGTTTCGTAGGCATAGGGGAAGTGGGAAAAGATTCCCTCGCAGTGGAGGGCGGGGAGTTTCCATATCCGTCGAATGACGTCGGGGGCGTCGGCGGCGAGGATGCCGAGACGGCCCATGCCGGTGTCGAGCTTAATGTGCGCCGTGGCGGTTTTGCCGAGTTGCACGGCGGCCTGACTGATGCGCTCGGCCGTGGGGTAGTCGGTGACCGGCAGAACCACGCCCGCGTCGACCATGGGCGCGATCTCTTCCGGCAGAATGCTGCTGAGAATCTGGACGGGCTTGCCGAGCGGGAGGAGCTGCAGCGCCTCGTAGGGCTCGGCGACGCCGAACGCCGATGCGCCGGCGTTGGCGAGGGCGCGCGCAATGGGGAGCACGCCGAGTCCGTAGGCGTTCGCCTTCAGCACGGCGAGCACGTCGGCGGGGGCCACGGCGTCGCGAATCTTCTGGAAATTGTCGGTGAGCGTCTGGAGGTTGATCTCCAGCCAGACGCGTCGGGGAATGTTGGTCATCGAAGTGCCTCGGTGATGGGACATTATGCCGAACACGCTGTCGGTGTGTCCCACCGCTTTAAAAGGTAACAAGCACAGGCACGCATGGCAAGGCGGAACGGTCCGGCGTTGATCCGCCCGACAGCTTAATAAATTCGGCATCTCGTGAGAATCTGTGGGTAAGAATTGGCTAGAGAAGGCGCATCCGGGTATCCTTACTGGTGTTATTGAAACAGGAAAGGACGAACGACACCGGATGCGCATGGAAACGATACTAAACCATCTTGAGCCTCACAAGGGCTTTGTCTACAAGGGAAGCGAATTGAACCGCGACACGGACACGCTGGAGGTTACGATCCTTGAACGGGAGGGAAGCCGTGTGGACTGTCCGGTCTGCGGGAAACGGTGCCCGGTGTACGACCACCGGCCGGTCAGGCGCTACGAGGGCATCCCGTACCGGCACTTGCGGGTCGTGTTCCTGTACGCGCCACGCCGGGCGGACTGCCCGGCGTGCGGGCCGCGCACCGAGGCGGTGCCGTGGGCGGAGGGCAAGAGCCCGCTGACGAAGGCGTACGCGTGGTTCCTGGCTCGGTGGGCCAAGCGGCTGCCTTGGAACCGGGTGGCCGGGATTTTCGGCTGCGGCTGGCACCAGGTGTGCGAGGCCGTCCGCCAGGCCGTGGACTGGGGGCTGGAACACCGGGACCTTACGGGCGTGCGGTCGATCGGCGTCGACGAGATCTACTTC
>Ga0172375_10001221_pt1 | contig 41447 bp, 45 predicted proteins | sample LakKiv1m_FD_114537 | JGI IMG/M metagenome (GOLD analysis project Ga0172375, IMG submission 114537) | Freshwater microbial communities from Kabuno Bay, South-Kivu, Congo - kab_092012_11.1m | ecosystem: Environmental > Aquatic > Freshwater > Lake | place: Democratic Republic of the Congo... | reverse complement strand
TCTGCTTGTTGCCCCGCAGGATTCCGCCGGACCGCACCTTAAGGCATTGGCTAGGATATCGCGCCTGTTGAAAGATAAATATTTCCGCGATACCCTGCGCACCTGCATGGACGAAAAGTCTGTGATTAAGATTATCACTCAGGAAGACGAGAAAAAAATCTAGTCAATTTTGTTTTTATTTTTTATAAAATCCCTGTTGGAGAAATGCGCAGGGGTATCCTGTAAGTTAATCGTATAATTAACAGATTATTTGTCTAAATGAAAGCAGCCTCTAGTGTTATCTTAAAATGGTTTTATCCCGGGATAGGCATTAAGCGTTGGGTGGGCCTGAGCGCTTTCGGAGTGGCGCTTTTAATTATCGGGACAGCCAACCTTAAAAACGGACAGTTTTGGTTGATTCAGCTTTTAGATGCTTTGGTGGTAATCTCCGGTATTATTATCCTGATTCTGGGCATAAAACGGATGATGCGTTCTTTTATCGCGGTATTTGCCCCTGCATCCAGAGGTACGGAGCTGGTTGATCTTTTGTATCAAAAAAAACATTTAAGCCGCGGGCCGCGCATAGTTGCCGTAGGCGGGGGGACAGGCCTATCCGTCCTTTTAAGCGGGCTAAAAAGCTATTCTTCAAATATTTCGGCTATAGTCACGGTAGCTGATGATGGAGGTTCAAGCGGAAGGCTCCGCCAGCAGTTTGATGTATTGCCTCCCGGGGATATTCGTAATTGCCTGGTAGCTTTAGCTGATGCCCCGGCATTAATGCGTGATTTATTCCAATTTCGTTTTGATAAAAATTCCGAATTTTCCGGGCATTCATTCGGTAATCTTTTCCTTACTGTAATGACCCGTTTAACCGGCGATTTTGAGAAGGCAATTAAAGAAACCAGCAAGGTTTTAGCTCTAAGGGGACAGGTTATTCCTTCCACATTGGGAGATGTAACCCTGGTGGCACATTATCAAGACGGTTCAGTGGTTTCCGGAGAAGGGCAGATTCCCAAGGCGAGGAAAAAAATCAGCAAAGTTACTCTTACCCCTGAGCAGCCGATGGCTACTCCGGATGCGATAAAAGCGATTAAAGAAGCGCAGATTATTGTTTTAGGCCCGGGCTCTTTATATACAAGCATTATTCCCAACCTTTTAATTAAGGAGATTGCCCAGGAGATCGCGGAATCCGACGCCATCAAGGTTTATGTCTGTAATGCAATGACCCAGCCTGGGGAAACAGACAGTTATGCTGTCAGCGATCATATTAAGGCGCTGACCGGCCATAGCTCCGAGCGTATTCTTGACTATTGTGTTGTGAATAACGGGGAAGTTCCGGAGCAGGTCCTCAAGCGTTATTCCGAAGAGAATTCGCTTCTGGTAGCCAATGACCGGAAAAATATTGAAAGTTTGGGCTACCGGGTGGTAGAGGAAGATTTTATTATGATTCAGGACGGGGTGATCCGCCACGACGCGGAGAAATTAGCAAAAATAATTTTAAGTTTTATTGAAGAAATTTGAGCACCTTAAGTTTTAGTCTAGCGAAATCCCGACGAATAGTTTATGAGTCGGGAAAAAACAATGGAAGTTTATAAGCGAATATGCCTTTAATTAAGAAAGAATTTACAGTCAGGAACGGACAGGGGTTGCATGCCAGGCCTGCCGCTTTATTCGTGCAGATAGCAAATAAATTTGACTCGCGCATAACCGTTCGGCATGACGATGAAGAGGTTAACGGCAAATCTATTATGGGTATTCTTATGCTTGGCGCGGAAAAAGGGAGTTTGATTATTGTTGAAGCTGACGGCAGCGATGCAGAGGAGGCCTTGGCGGAGTTGGAGAAACTGATTAACAGCGAGGATGACCTATGATCCAGTTAAAAGGTATCGGCGCAGCAGGCGGGATAAGTATCGGCGCAGCTTATAAGCTGGGCAAGGAGGAGTTTGTTGTCTTGCCTGAGCCTATCTCTTGGGAAGATATTCCTCTGCAGATACAGCTTTTTGAAGAAGCCCTGATTAAGACCCGCCGTGAGATTATAGAATTGCAGAAGAAAATCAGCTCTGACATGGGCCAGGATGAGGCACAGATTTTTGACGCCCACCTTTTGGTATTAGAAGACCGCATGCTTATTGAAGAGGTGATTTCCCGGCTTAAAAAAGAGCAGTTGAATGTCGCCTATATCTTCTCGGAAGTCCTGAAAAAATATATCAGCGTATTTCTAAAAATTGAAGATGAATACCTTAAGGAACGTATCGCTGATATTAATGATGTCGGCAAGAGGATATTAAGGAACCTCCTGGGCAAAGAGAAAAGAGGCCTGGAGGATCTTAAAGAAAAGGCGATTATTGTTTCGCATGACCTTTCTCCGTCGGATACCGCGGCAATGCATACCAGAAATGTCGCCGCCTTTGTTACCGATATGGGAGGCAAGACTTCGCATACCGCGATTATGGCTAAGTCCCTGGAGATTCCGGCCGTGGTTGGCTTGGAAGGGATTACCTCCAAGGTCAACCCCGGGGATATTCTTATTGTTGACGGCAACACCGGCGTGGTGATTATTAATCCCGATGAAGAAACCCTCAAGAATTATGAACAGGAACTGATAAAGTTAAAGAATATAGCCGAAAGGTTTTTATCGGTTAAAGAGCTTCCCGCGGTTACGCTTGACGGCCGGGCGATTTCAATTAATGCCAATATTGAATTTCCGGATGAGGTTTCGTCGGTTAAACTGCATGGAAGCGAAGGAATCGGGCTTTACCGCACGGAGTTCTTTTATATGAACCGCAAAGATTCCCCCAGCGAAGATGAACATTATCAGGCTTATAAATATGTCGCTGAGCAAATGAGCCCGCATCCGGTAGTTATCCGTACTTTGGATTTAGGCGGGGATAAATTTTTATCGCAGTTCCAGATCCCCCATGAAATGCAGCCGTTTCTTGGCTGGAGGGCGATCAGGTTCTGCCTTGCCCGGCCGGACATATTTAAATTGCAGCTGCGCGCTATATTAAGGGCATCTGTACACGGGAACCTGAAACTTATGTATCCGATGATCTCCGGAATAGAAGAGTTGCGCCAGGCCAATGGTTTACTCCAGGAGGCTAAAGACGAGTTAAGGCAGAAGGGGATTGAATTTAACGATAATATTCTTGTCGGAGTGATGATTGAGGTTCCTTCGGCGGCAATGACCGCGGATATTTTAGCCAAAGAAGCGGATTTCTTCAGTATCGGGACAAATGACTTGATTCAATATTGTTTGGCGGTTGACCGCGGAAATGAGAAAGTGGCCTATCTTTATGAACCGGCGCACCCCGCGGTTTTAAGGATGATTAAGCAGGTTATTGATGCGGCGCATCAAGCTAAGATTAGGGTGGCGATGTGCGGAGAGATGGCCGGTGAACCGTCGCTGGCGCTTATTCTTTTGGGCCTGGGCCTGGATGAGTTTAGCGTGCCTCCTCAGGTTATCCCGGAGTTAAAATTTATAATCCGGGCCATAGGATTTAAGGCGGTACAGGGTATTGCCAGCGAAGCGATGAAACTTTCAACCGGCACCCAGGTAGAGGATTTTGCAAGAAATAAACTAGCGGAGATATTAAAATAGGATGAAGGCTTTGATTTTAGCTGCCGGTTATGCCACCCGGCTTTATCCTTTGACTAAGGAATATCCTAAGCCGTTGCTTGAAATTAAGGGCCGGCCGATTATAAATTATATAGTTGATAAGTTAGCGGCTGTCAGAGATATTGATGAGATTTATGTGGTTACTAACAGTAAATTCATCGGTGTTTTCCGTAAGTGGGCAAAAACAGTTAATTTACCCCAGAAGATTACCTTGATTGATGACCTGACTAAGAATAATCAGGACAGGCTGGGTTCTATAGGGGATATAGATTTTGCGATTACCAGGAAAAAGATCAAAAATGACCTTTTGGTAGTAGGGGGGGATAATCTATTTAACGGTTCCCTAAAAGGTTTCCTGAAGTTTGCTAAGAAAAATACTCCGGCCGTAAACATAGGCTTATATAGGCTCAAACAAAAGAAAGATGCCAGCCGTTATGGCGTGGCCGGCCTGGACGTCCACAAGAAAGTAGTCAGTTTTCAGGAAAAACCCAGGCAGCCTAAAAGTTCCCTGGTGGCTATGTGTTTGTATTTTATTCCGAAAGCCTGCCTGGGGTTAATTGAAGAATATATCCGGGGCAAGAAAAATAAAATAGATGCTGCCGGAGGTTATATCGCCTGGCTTAAAGATAGGGCGGATGTTTACGGTTACGTGTTCAGCGGTTTTTGGTTTGATATAGGTGATTATAAATATTTAAACGCGGCAAAAGAAAAACTTGCCTAACTATGGGAGGAACCATGTCAGTGCGGAAACATTATTTTTCTTCGGAATCAGTAACTGAGGGTCATCCGGATAAGCTATGCGATCAGATTTCAGACGGGGTATTGGATGCCTGCTTAAGCAATGATCCTTATGCGCGCGTAGCCTGTGAAACTTATGTGACCATGGGCCTTTTGATCGTAGGCGGAGAAATAACTACCCGCGGTTTTATCCATGTCCATGATATCTGCAGGGATATTATTGAAGGGATTGGCTACAATCATCCCAAATACGGGTTTGATTTCCATACCTGCGCCATACTTAACGCTATCCACTCTCAGTCTCCGGACATATCCCAGGGTGTTGATGCCGGCGGGGCGGGAGACCAGGGGATTATGTTTGGCTATGCCTGTAAAGAGACCAAAGAGTTGATGCCGCTGGCCCTGATGCTTGCGCAGAAACTTTCCATGCGCCTGACCGAGGTGCGTAAAAATAATATTTTAAAATACCTTGGCCCGGACGGAAAGACCCAGGTGACCGTAGAATACGATAATGACAAACCGGTGCGCGTAGATTCAGTGGTATTGGCTTCTCAGCATACCGATGACATCCTGGATAAGAGCGGAAAGAGGATTACTGAAAAAGCCCGCCGCCAAATCATCCGGGAGGTAGCCGGGCCGATTCTTAAAGGGTGGGTGGATAAAGATACTAAGTATTTTGTTAACCAGACAGGAAAATTTGTAATCGGCGGGCCGCAGTCTGATACCGGGATGACCGGCAGGAAGATAATTGTGGATACTTACGGCGGCGCGGTTGCCCATGGCGGCGGCGCGTTCTCCGGCAAGGATCCGACTAAGGTGGATCGTTCCGCGGCCTATATGTGCCGTTATATCGCCAAGAATATCGTTGCAGCTGGATTAGCTCAGAAATGCCTTGTGCAGCTGGCTTATGTTATCGGCCGGGCAGATCCCCTTTCGGTTATGATAAAGACAGAGGGGACTTCGGTTATTTCAGAGGAGGCATTGGTAAAATTAGTGCGCCAGAACTTTCAGCTTACCCCCAAGGGGATTATTGAATCATTGAATTTACGCCGGCCTATATATAGGAAGACTGCCAGCTATGGCCATTTTGGCAGGCCGGAACCGGAGTTTACCTGGGAGAAGACAGATAAAGCGGTAGCGCTAAAGGGACAGGCGGCAAGATTATAATATAAAATATCATGGTCGGTAGTATATAGGAAAGAAAGGACAATATGAATTTTGATATCAGAGATATAAAATTAGCTAAAAAAGGGGCGTTAAGGATTGAATGGGCAAGCAAAAATATGCCTGTACTTGGTTTGATTAAGCAGAGATTTTCCAAAGAGAAGCCCTTGAAAGGTTTAAAAATTGCCTGTTGCCTGCATGTGACCACCGAGACTGCTGCGTTAACCGATGTTTTGAAATCCGGAGGGGCCGATGTTTATGTTTGCGCCTCCAACCCGCTTTCAACCCAGGATGATGTAGCAGCCGCCTTGGTAAAAGATTTAAAGGTAAGCGTTTTTGCGATTAAAGGGGAAGATACTAAAACTTATTATAACCATATCAAGTCCGCTTTGGCGGTTAAGCCGGATATTACCATGGATGACGGCGCAGACCTGGTAAGCACTATCCATCAGCGGCCGGTTAAAGAACATGCCAATATTATAGGTGGCACGGAAGAGACCACTACCGGTGTAATCCGCCTGCGCGCTTTAGCGCAGGAAGGTAAACTGCGTTATCCGATTATCGCGGTTAACGATGCTTTAACTAAGCATCTGTTTGATAACCGTTACGGAACAGGCCAGTCAACCCTTGACGGGATTATCCGGGCGACAAATAAATTAATTGCCGGATCAAATTTCGTAGTCTGCGGATACGGCTGGTGCGGAAAAGGCGCGGCTATGCGCGCAAATGGCCTTGGGGCTAAAGTAATTGTTGTTGAAGTTGACCCTCTGCGCGGCCTTGAGGCGACTATGGATGGTTTCAGGGTTATGCCTATCCGCGAAGCGGCTAAGATCGGAGATATTTTTGTTACGGTAACCGGTGATATTAATGTTATCCGTAAAGAGCATTTTAGCTTAATGAAGGATGGCGCGATTGTTGCTAACTCCGGGCATTTTAATGTTGAAATTGATATTCCGGGACTGGCAAGTATCGCTAAATCTAAGAGGGCAACCCGCGATTTTGTTGATGAATATACGATGAAGAATAACCGTAAAATTTATATTTTAGGCGAAGGCCGCCTGATTAACCTGGCAGCGGCTGAAGGTCATCCGGCAAGCGTTATGGATATGTCTTTTGCCAATCAGGCATTTTCCGCGGAGTATATGGCTAAGAATTACCGTAAATTACAAAAGCAGGTTTATACGGTTCCTGAAGCTATAGATAAGAATATTGCCAACCTGAAACTTAAGTCTATGGGGATTAAAATAGACACGCTTACTGCTGAGCAGAAGAAATATTTAGCCAGTTGGGAAATGGGGACTTGAAAGGCGGTAGGTAGCATATAGCAGGTAGCCTGCCTGCTGGCAGGCAGGAATGCAGGGAGGAACTGGCATGGCGATTAAAAAAATTGCGGTATTGACTACGGGCGGCGATGCCCCGGGAATGAACCCGGCAATCCGCTCGGTCGTTCGTTACGGAACCAACCAGAAGTTAGAGGTAATGGGTGTTTTCCGCGGCTGGTGGGGTCTGATTAATGAAGAGCTGAAAATTTTAAACCACCGCTCTGTTTCAGGGATTATTAACCAGGGCGGGACCATCTTAAAAACTGCCCGCTGCGCGGAGTTCAGGACTGAAGAAGGTATGAGCCGGGCGTATAATACTGTTAAGAAATATGATATTGACGGTTTAGTGGTTATCGGAGGCAATGGTTCTTTCGCCGCCGCCCATGAATTTTACAAGAAATACAAAGTGCCGATTGTAGGTATAGCCGCTTCTATAGATAATGATGTCAACGGAATTGATTATACTATCGGCACGGATACCGCGATTAATACCGCTCTTGATGCTATTGATAAAATACGGGATACCGCGACCAGCATGGAGAGGATTTTTGTGGTTGAAGTAATGGGCAGGGATTCCGGTTTTATCGCTCTGACTGTCGCTCTTGCCGGCGGGTGTGAAGATGTGATTATTCCGGAGAAGAAGCTGGATCTTGATTTAATCTGCCATGGGATTGTACACGGCAACCTGGTTGGCAAGATGAGCTGGATTATCGTGGTTGCTGAAGGAGCAGGCAAGGCAGAAGATATCGCTAAAAAGATTACCGAAACCACTACTCTTGATACGCGGGTAGTAGTCCTGGGGCATGTGCAAAGGGGCGGCCGGCCTACTGCTGTCAGCCGTGACCTTGCTTTAAATCTTGGCAAGATTGCGGTAGATTGCTTGATTGCCGGCAAGACCGATATCGCTGTCGGCTATGGCTGCGGGAAAATGGTTGAGGTTGATTTTGAGGTTGCTATACAAAAGAAAGACTTGAAGATTGAACATCTGTTTAACCTGGTTAAGATTTTAACCTGAGTTTTAGGGAAATATACAAATATTTATTAAAGGAGGATTAAGCAACATGGGAAGGAAACCGCTTGAAGTTGATGGGATAGTAATGGATTTAGTTTTAACCGAGGACGCTGCGGCGAAAAAGAAGCTGGCTAAAAAGATATGGGATATTGCCTATAAAAAAGGGATTTACCCTTCCAGTATTCACGATTATTATATGGCCCGCGGCAGGGAAGAGTTTGCCGGTTCAACTGTTCCGGCGATAAACTTGCGCAGTTTGACCTATGATTTGGCCAGGGCAATTTTCAGGGTGGGTAAAAAGAATGAGGCCAAGGCTTTTATATTTGAGATTGCTAAAAGCGAGATGGGCTATACCGCCCAGCCGCCGGTTGAATATTCCGCGGTAATTTTGGCAGCAGCAATCAAAGAAAACTACAGCGGACCGGTGTTTATCCAGGGCGATCATTTCCAGGCGAACTTAAAGAAATATCAGGATAACCCGGAAAAAGAGGTTGAGGCATTGCAGGCTTTAATTACCGAGGCGGTAGGCGCGGGGTTTTACAATATTGACATTGATTCTTCAACTCTGGTAGATTTGAGCAAGCCAAAAGTGAAAGACCAGCAGTTTGCAAATTATGAGGTATGCGCTAAACTTACCCAGTTTATCCGCCGGATTGAGCCAAAAGGCATAACTGTTTCCGTGGGCGGAGAGATCGGCGAGGTAGGGCATCAGAATTCTACTCCGGAAGACCTGCGCGCGTTTATGGAAGGTTTTAAAGGCCGCCTGCGTAAAGGGCTTACCGGCATCAGCAAGATTTCTATCCAGACAGGCACAAGCCATGGAGGGGTAGTCTTGCCCGATGGTTCTATTGCCCAGGTAAAACTGGATTTTGAAACACTAAAGAACCTTTCAGCCCTTGCCCGTAAAGAATTCGGTTTGGGCGGAGCTGTGCAGCATGGTGCATCAACCTTGCCCGAAGAGGCGTTCCATAAATTCCCGGAATGCGAGACTTGTGAAGTACACCTGGCTACGCAGTTCCAGAATATGATTTATGATTCCAAGCATTTTCCGGCTGATTTAAAGAAAAAGATTTACGAATGGCTTAAGGTTAATGCAGCTAACGAGGCTAAAGCGGGGGAGACTGAAGAGCAGTTTTTCTATAAAACCAGAAAAAAGGCTTTGGGTGCTTTTAAGAAAGAAATTATGTCGCTGCCTCAAGGCACGCGCGACGCGATCGCCCAGGAAATTGAAAACAAATTTGATTTCCTGTTTAAGCAATTAAATGCCGTGAATAACGCGCAGCTTATTGATAAATATGTTACTTTGAAAAGGGTGATTGTGCGTAAGCGCCAGGATGCAGCAGGCGTGGTCCATGATGGAGAAGGCGCCGACTAGAAATCAATATACAGTTGGCAGAATATAGTATGCAGGGAAAACCCAGAAAAGGCAGAACCGAAAAAATAGCGAGGTAGACTATGCGTTCAGATCAAATAAAAAAAGGTTTGGAGAGAGTTCCGCACCGGGCGCTCTTGCACGCAACCGGCTTATCGCGTAATGATTTAAAGCGGCCGTTTATCGGAGTAGCCACATCTTTTACTGATCTTATACCCGGGCATGTCGGTATGCGCGACCTGGAAAGGTTTATTGAACGCGGGGTTTGTTATGGCGGAGGCGTGCCATTTTTATTCGGGGTTCCCGGCATTTGCGATGGCATAGCTATGGGCCATTTGGGGATGTGTTATCCGTTGGCCTTAAGGGAACTGGTGGCGGATATGATTGAGACGGTTTGCAACGCCCACCAACTGGATGGGATAATCTGCCTTACTAATTGCGACAAAATTACTCCTGGTATGCTTATGGGAGTAGCCCGGTTAAATATACCGGCGATAATTATTACCGCCGGGCCGATGCTCTCCGGGAATTATAATAAACGGAAGCTGGCTTTTGTGCATGATACCTATGAAGGAATGGGCAGGGCTAAAAAAGGCGATATCTCACAGGAAGAATTAACTTGTTTAGAGATGGAGGCATGCCCGGGCCAAGGATCATGCCAGGGGTTATATACTGCTAATACTATGGCCTGCCTTACCGAAACCATGGGGATGTCAATTCCGGGTTGCGGCACGGCTTTGGCTGGTTCCGCTAAGAAACGCAGGATTGCCCAGGCTAGCGGCGAGCGGATTGTGGAATTAGTCAGGAAAGATGTTAAGCCTCGCGATATTATCACACAAAAATCTTTAGAGAACGCTATTGTTGTAGATATGGCTTTAGGCGGCTCAAGCAACACAGTGTTACATCTGATGGCAATTGCCCATGAAGCAGGCATAAGGTTAGATCTGAAAACTTTTGATAAAATCAGCAAGAGTGTCCCGCATATAACTAATATTGAGCCTGCGGGCGAGCATTTTATGGAAGATGTTGAATATGCCGGAGGAATTCCCGCGGTGTTAAAAAGGTTAAAATCTAAATTGAATAATACGCTTAATGTAAGCGGTGAGAAGGTATTTGATATTGCTGATAAAGCGAAGATTTTTGATGAAACAGTGATTCGTCCGTTTGATAAGGCATATCATAAACAGGGAGGGATAGCTGTACTTTACGGTAACCTGGCTCCCGGCGGAGCCGTAGTGAAACAGTCCGGGGTAAGCGATAAGATGATGAAATTCACCGGAAGAGCAAAGGTATTTAACCGCGAAGAAGAGGCGATGCAGGCGATCATGGGCAACAAGATCAAGAAAGGTGATTGCGTGGTTATCCGCTATGAAGGCCCTGCGGGCGGACCGGGAATGCGCGAAATGCTTGCGCCCACTGCTGCTATTGTCGGTTTAGGCTTAAGCGACTCTGTTGCCTTAATTACTGACGGCCGTTTCTCCGGTGGTACTAAAGGCCCCTGTATCGGGCATATTTCTCCGGAGGCTTCAGCGGGCGGGCCGATTGCAATAATTAAGGATGGTGATACAATAAATATTGATATTCCTGACCGCAGGATTGAAGTAAAATTAAGCAAGGCCGAAATTGAGAAGAGGTTTAAGAATTGGAAGCCGGTTGAGCCGAAGATCAAAACCGGTTATTTGTCGCGTTATCTGCGTATGGTAACCAGCGCGGATAAGGGTGCGGTATTAAAATAATTATGAAAATGACAGGTTCGCAAATACTTTTGGAGTGTTTAAAGCGCGAAGGGGTAGAAGTTGTTTTTGGTTACCCCGGTGGCCAGATTCTGCCCACATTTGACGCTCTATATGAGTACAAAGGTTTTAAGTTTATCCTTACCCGCCACGAACAGGGTGCAGCGCATGCCGCGGATGGTTATGCCCGGGTTACCGGTAAGGTGGGGGTTTGCCTTGCTACCAGCGGCCCGGGAGCAACTAACCTGGTGACTGGCATTGCTAACGCCTTCATGGATTCTATTCCCATGGTTGCTATTACCGGCCAGGTTCCTACAGCTTTAATCGGTAATGACGCGTTTCAGGAAGCGGATATCACCGGGATCACACGTCCGATTACTAAACATAATTATTTAGTCAAAGATATTAAAGATTTGGCCGGCATTGTACGCGAGGCTTTTTATATTGCTGCCAGCGGACGTCCCGGGCCTGTGCTCATTGATTTACCCAAAGATGTGCAGGTAGCTCAAACAGAATTTATCTGGCCGCCAGAGCCAAAACTCAGGAGCTACAATCCGAGCTATAACGGCCATCCCGGGCAGATTAAGCGCGCGGCAAAACTGATAATGGAATCTAAGAAACCGATTCTTTATGTAGGCGGAGGTATTATTACTTCCGGCGCGTCAGCTGAATTAATGGAGTTAGCGGAGAAAATCGGCTCTCCTGTAACCTGGACTTTGATGGGTATAGGAGGATTTCCTTCTCTGCATAAGCAATCTTTGGGAATGCTCGGCATGCACGGGACAGCTTATGCCAACCATAGTATTATGGATGCTGATCTTATTATTGCTTTAGGCGCCAGGTTTGATGACCGGGTTACCGGCAGGCTGGATGTTTTTGCCCCCAACGCCAAGGTAATCCATATTGATATTGACCCTTCTTCAATCAGTAAAAACGTAAAGGTGCATATTCCTATTGTCGGAGATGCAAAACAGGTAATCGCTGAGCTTATTAGCGAGATAAAACAAAAACCTGATATAAAAGATTGGCTCGAGCATGTGGAGGGCTTAAAGAAGAAATATCCTATGGGGTATAAAGATAAGAATAAGATTCTGCCTCAGTATGTCATACAGCAGATAGATGAGGTTACTGCGGGAGAGGCGATTATTTGTACTGAGGTAGGCCAGCACCAGATGTGGGCGGCCCAGTGGTATAATTATACCATGCCGCGTACATTTATTTCTTCGGGCGGGTTAGGGACTATGGGCTTTGGTTTTCCTGCCGCGATCGGGGCTAAACTCGGTTCTCCCGAAAAGATAGTCTTTAATATCGCCGGAGACGGTTCCATACAGATGAATATACAGGAGTTGGCTACCTGCGTTGAAAATAAGATTAACGTAAAAGTAGCTATACTTAATAATGGTTATCTCGGTATGGTCCGCCAGTGGCAGGAGCTTTTTTACAAGCGCCGCTATTCCTATACCCCGATTACCAGCCCGGATTTTGTAAGGTTGGCGGAAAGCTATGGGGCAGTTGGCATACGGGTTACCAAAAAAGATGAAGTTAAAGGCGCGCTTCAGCGTGCGATTGAGACTGATAATACGGTTTTTATTGATTTTCATGTTGAGGAAGAGGAGAATGTATATCCGATGGTTCCTGCGGGAGAAGCGATTAATAATATCCTCGGAGGTTTAGCATAATGAGGCATACGATTTCAGTGCTGGTTGAGAATAAATTCGGTGTCCTGGCGCGCATCGCTGGGCTTTTTAGCGCCCGCGGCTATAATATTGCTTCTTTGGCTGTCAGCGAAACCCTGGATCCTGAAGTTTCCTATATGACTATTGTGGTTGAGGCAAAAGATGAAAAGGTCCTGGAACAGATCAACAAGCAATTAAATAAACTAATTGATGTGATTACGGTAACTGATTTTACCAAAAAAGAGCATATTGACCGCGAACTGGTTTTGGCAAAGGTAAACTATTCTTCAAAAGATAAAGCCAAACTTGAGGCTATTTTTGGAAAGTTTGTGGGTAAAATTATTTACCATAAGGCTGACACAGCGATTGTTGAAGCGGTTGGCGACCAGGAGCAGATAAAAGCGCTTTTGGAAGAGCTGGATAAATTCGGGGTTAAAGAATTAATCAGGACAGGTAAATTAGCAATTAGTAATTAATAATTAGAAAGGGAGGAATAGTTAAATGGCAAAGATTTATTATGACAGGGACGCTGATTTAAATTTATTAAAAGACAAGACAGTGGCGATTATCGGTTATGGCATCCAGGGCCGCGGCCAATCTTTATGTTTGCGTGATTCAGGGGTGAGGGTAGTGGTTTCCGAAATGGAAGGCACTCCTAACTTTGAACAGGCAAAGAAAGACGGATTTACTCCTGTAAGCGCCGCTGAAGCGGCAAAGGCTGCTGATATTATCCAGATCCTTACCCAGGATCATGTGCAGGCCAAGGTTTATAAGGATTCAATCAAGCCAAATTTAAAGAAAGGCAAGGCGCTTTGTTTTTCCCACGGGTTTAATATCCGTTTTAAGCAGATTAAGCCGCCGAAGAATGTGGATGTGTTTATGGTTGCCCCTAAAGGCCCGGGTGCATTGGTCAGAAAAATGTACGAAGAGGGTAAGGGCGTGCCATCATTAATTGCGATTTATCAGGATGCTTCAGGCCAGGCTAAGGATTTAGCGCTTGCTTATGCTAAAGCAATTAAAGCTACTACCGCCGGAGTTATTGAAACAACCTTTGAAGAGGAGACGGAAACTGACCTTTTCGGAGAGCAGGCAGTGCTTTGCGGCGGCGTGAGTGAATTAATTAAAGCCGGTTTTGATACTTTGATAGACGCCGGGTATCAGCCGGAGATTGCTTATTTTGAGGTCCTACATGAATTGAAGTTAATCACCGACCTTATCCAGGAGCGCGGAATTTCCGGTATGCGCCGGGGTGTTTCTAATACCGCTTGTTATGGCGACCTTACCCGCGGCCCGAGAATTATTACCCAGAGAACGCGTAAAGAAATGCAGAAGATGCTCAAAGAAATTAAATCCGGAAAATTCGCCAGGGAGTGGATCGGCGAGAATGAAACCGGGCGCAAGAATTTTGACAGTTTGATTAAAGCCGGGGATGATCACCTGATTGAGAAGGTGGGCAAGCAGTTAAGAGAGATGATGCCCTGGATGAAAAAGTAGTAGTTAGTATGTAGTAGGTAGCCTGCCTGCCGGTAGGCAGGAATGTAGGGAAGGGCAAAAAAAGACAATATGGAAAAGATAATAATTTTTGATACGACATTAAGGGATGGGGAGCAGGCGCCGGGGGCGTCTTTGAACCCTCAGCAAAAACTGGAGATCGCTTTTCAGCTGGAAAAGCTGGGGGTGGATGTTATTGAGGCTGGTTTTCCTATCGCATCCTCAGGTGACTTTCAGGCGGTAAGCGAGATATCCCGCAGGATCAAAAAAAGCGCTATTTGCGGCCTTGCCAGGTGTTTAAAGCCTGATATTTTGGCTGCGCATAAAGCCTTAAAATCTGCCCGCCATCCGCGGATACATCTTTTTCTGGCCACTTCCAAAATACACCTAAAATACAAATTTAAGAAAGCCGAAGACGAAATTATGGATTTGGCTAAGGGTGCGATTAAATCCGCGCGCAGGCTTTGTCCGGATATTGAATTTTCTCCGGAGGATGCCACGCGTTCGGATAGAGAGTTTATTTATCGCGTAGTTGAAATGGCAATCAATGAGGGGGCAAGCACAATTAATATACCGGATACCGTAGGATACAGCTATCCCCAGGAGATTTATTCTCTGATTACGGATATCCGCAATAATGTCCCGAATATTGATAAAGCGGTTATTGCCATACATTGCCATGATGATTTAGGCCTTTCCACAGCTAATTCTCTTTCAGCGGTTTTGGCAGGAGCCCGCCAGGTGCATTGTACAGTCAACGGAATCGGCGAGCGCGCGGGAAATGCTTCCCTTGAAGAAGTGGTTATGGCTTTAAAAACACGCAAGGACGTATTTGGGGATTACTTTACTCAGATAAATACTAAAGAGTTGTTCCGCACGTCGCGGCTGGTAAGCAACCTGACGGATTTCCTTGTCCCCCCGAATAAAGCGATTGTCGGCAGGAATGCTTTCCGCCATGAGTCCGGTATTCATCAGGACGCGGTGCTTAAGAAACGCTCCACCTATGAGATCATGGATCCTCATGAGGTAGGTATATCCAGCAGTCAGTTGGTTTTGGGAAAACATTCAGGAAGGCATGCCTTTGGAGACAGGCTTAAGAATATGGGTTTTAACCTTAACGAGAAACAGCTCAACCAGGCATTTATCCGTTTTAAAGATGTAGCGGATAAAAAGAAGGATATCTACGACGATGATTTAAGGATTATTGTTGAGGATGAGATCAGGTCAATGCGCCCGGTCTGGAAGTTGGTTAGTTTTGAAATTACCTCAGGCACTAAAATTAAGCCGCGTGCAGAAGTAGTCCTGGATAAAAAAGGAAAGACTTTAACCGGCCAATCAGGCGGAGACGGCCCGGTGGATGCCTGTTTTAAGGCCCTGGATAAAATCACCAATCTTAAAGCAAAGCTGGAGGATTTTAGGCTGGAGGCAGTTACTTCCGGCAAGGATGCCCTGGGACAGGTAAGCCTTAAATTAAATACGCGCGGCTCTACCGTAAGCGGCCGCGGCTCAAGCACTGATATTGTGGAAGCGGCAGTCAAGGCTTATATTGATGCCGTTAATAAATTAGAGAATAAATGACCTCAAAGCCTAAACTCTACGGTTTAGTAGGTTTTCCTGTTAAGCACAGCCTCTCTCCCTGCATGCATAATGCAGCCTTTAGTAAGCTAAAGATAAAAGCTAAATATAAATTATTTGAATTGCAGGCCGGCCAAATAGAGGGCTTCTTAGGCAATTTAAAGAAAAATAACATAGCCGGTTTTAATGTTACTTTTCCTTATAAGGAAAAAATACTGCCTTATCTGGATATTAAATCCCCGGGTTTACGCGAAATCGGCGCGGCAAATACTGTTGTTCTTCGGGGCGCCAAACTCAAAGGTTTTAATACCGACTTTGCCGGATTCAGCCGGCATTTAAAAGAATTAAAAGTTAAGCCGAAGAAGGCCGCGATAATCGGAGCCGGCGGAGCAGCCAAGGCCGTATGTTTTGCTTTAGGGAAAAATAAGGCGGAAGAAATCTGTATTTATGATATAGATGCCTATAAAAGCCTGGGACTGGTCAGCCAGTATAAAGATGTGTTCAGCCAGGTTAAATTTTCTGCTGTAGCCAGGATTGACGAGCTAAGGCTGCAGGATAAGGATTTTTTAGTTAACGCTTCTCCTGTCGGCATGCGCGCGGATGATCCCTGTTTAATTGAAGAAAAAACCCTGCATAAGGGTATTTTTGTTTACGATTTAATTTATAATCCATCAGAAACAAAGCTTTTAGCGGCAGCAAAAAAAGCGGGGGTGCGTTTTTCCAATGGGTTAGGCATGCTTTTATATCAGGGGGTGCTTGCTTTTGAACATTTTACCGGGAAAAAGGCGCCGGTTGAAATTATGGCTGCAGCGTTAAACAAAGGAGTGAAAAAACTATGATCTCAAAAATATTTGTTTTTATTTTTGGCTCTATTGTGGGAAGTTTTCTAAACGTATGTATTCATCGGATGCCTAAAAGCGAATCAATTGTCTGGCCGCGTTCGCATTGCCCCAAATGCCAGAAAAGGATCCCGGGTTATGATAATGTCCCTTTTATAAGCTATATCCTGCTCGGCGGAAAGTGCCGTTTCTGCAAAGAAAAGATTTCATTGCGTTATCCTCTGGTTGAGTTAATCACTGCCCTGCTTACTCTGGCACTTTATGACCGTTTTGGTTTGAGTTATAATTTCTTCTTGTTTATGGTGATGAGCTGGGGATTAATCATTGCCAGTTTTGTGGATATACCCCATCGGATCATCCCCGATGAAGTTTCAGTAGGGGGGATGATTATCGGTTTTATCATGGTTTCAGTATCCGGTTTCGCCTTTGGCCCTTTCAGGTATAATTTTGGACCTATGTTAAGGTCGTTTTTAGGCATAATTATAGGCGGAGGAATTATTTATCTGACCGGAGTGATCTTTGACCTGGTCTATTTTAAATGGATGAAAAGGCCGGCGATTAACGGAGAGACCGAATCTATGGGCGGCGGGGATGTTAAACTTTTGGCAATGATCGGTGCTTTTATGGGCTGGGAAAAGGCTTTGCTTACATTTTTCCTTGCCCCTTTCCTGGGTATTGTAGTCAGTATTGTAACTATGATCAGGAAGAATGACCATACTATACCCTACGGCCCGTTTTTATCGCTGGCGGCCCTGGTCTCTTTATTCTGGTCGCATAAAATAATTCAATTCATCGTGCAGACAAGATAGAAGATGCCTGTATTAAGCCTTGAAAATCAGCTCTCCAACGCTATTTCCAGAGAAAGCTGGCAATCTGCCGGCTTTAAAAAGCGCGCCGGAGTTTTAATCCCCCTGTTTACTGTTTATTCAGATAAAAGCTTTGGCATCGGAGATTTATCTGACTTAAAGCTTGTCGTTGATTGGGCAAAATCCACCTCTAACTCTATAGTCCAGCTTCTGCCGATGAATGAAGTCGGCTCATTATTTTGCCCGTATGACGCTTTAAGCTCTTTCGCGTTAGAGCCTGCCTATATTTCTTTAAGAGATTTTCCCGCTCTCAAGGGAAAGAAATTTAACCCTGCTTCCCAGGACAATCTTTATGTTGATTATACGGTAAAAGAAGAAAAAATCCGCTTACTTTGGGATGTCTATTTGCTTCAGGATCTAAGCGAAGAAATTGCTTTTGAGGATTTTCAGAGAGAAAACTCCTATTGGCTGCTGGATTTTGCGCTTTTTAAAGTATTAAAGGAATTTCATGGAGGAGCAGCCTGGTATGAGTGGGAAGATAAATTCAGGCTGCGCGATAGAGATGCATTGCAGGAATTCTGGCAGGAGAATATTGAAAAAGTAACTTTTCAAATGTGGCTGCAATGGATAGTTTTTAAGCAGTTTAAGGCTTGCCGTGAATATGCGTTTAAAAATGGCGTGTTTTTAAAAGGGGATTTGCCGGTTTTAGTTTCCCGCGACAGCGCGGATGTCTGGGCGCATGCGGGATTTTTCAAACTTGATTTTGCCGCCGGAGCCCCTCCGGATATGTATTGCTCTAAAGGCCAGCGTTGGGGTATGCCTACGTATAATTGGGAAAATATCGCTAAAGACGGTTACCTATATATTAAAGAGAAGCTAAAATATGCCGAGAATTTCTACAATGTTTTACGGATTGACCATGTAGTCGGGCTTTTTCGTATATGGAGCATACCTTATAATGATCCCCAGGAGAACCAGGGGCTAAACGGTATCTTTGACCCTCTGAATGAAACCCTTTGGTCAGGGCACGGCAGGAATATCTTAAATATCCTGGTGAAAAATACAAAGATGCTGCTTTGTGCCGAAGACTTGGGGGTAATTCCAAAATGCTGCACTGAAACATTGCTTGAATTCGGCATCCCCGGAAATGACGTGCAGCGCTGGGTAAAGGATTGGAATGTCCGGCATGATTTTCTCATGCCTGAAGAGTACCGGCAACTTAGCGTGGCTATGCTTTCCACGCATGATACTACTAACTGGAAGGCCTGGTGGCAGTATGAGGCAGGCACAGTAGATGAGGGTTTATTTGTAAGGAAGTGTAATGACAGGCAGATAGATTTTTACAAGGTAAAGCTGGAACTCTTTGATACAAGCCTTTCTTTACATGGCCGCCTGCGCTGGAAAAAGGAGATTGATTCCGTAGATAAGCTGGTTTGTATATTAGGCAAGAGAAGGGAAGAGGTCGGGGATTTTGTTGAGCTTTATGAGAATAGTTACGCAGAGAAAGAAAAGCTTTGGAAGATACTTGCTTGTTCCGGCAAGGTTACTGAAGAAGCGAGCAATGAGCTTTTAGCCAAGATAATTCAGTTTACCTTAAATTCCCGGGCGGTATTCTGCATTAATTCAATAATAGACTTGTTAGCTTTATCAGATGTAATCAAGGGCGATCCCTATCAATACCGGTTAAATGTCCCGGGGACAATCAGCCCGAAAAACTGGTCGCTGCGCCTGCCGGTCAGCCTTGAAAAGTTGTTGAGGCATCCGGTGAATAAGCAAATCCGTAAGATGGCTGTGTCTTCCGGTAGAATTTGATTTTATATTTTTGCTTCCGTCGCTGAAATTTTTCGCCGTGTGCTGCGGTTTACGGCTCGCTCCGGCAGCGCAGTGTTCCTTACGTATCAGGTGTTGCCTGCACTCGCCGTAATTCCTTGCACACAACTGCCGAAAAATTTCTAATGCTCCTCCAGCAAAAACATAAAATCAAATTAATAGTGGCGATGCGAGTCCAAGGCTCGTCACCCGCTGCCTAGTTTGAATTCTGTACTAATGAATCTGATAAATTTCGCAGCGAATGTCAATTTTAGCCAATGGAGCTTTCAGTATTCCGGGTATCCCCGTGGAGCCGTAAGGCGACAAAACGGGGACGGTGAAGCTGTTTGAGCAGTATTTGCTTAGAGCAAATACTGCGAGTTCTGCAACCGCCGGAATGCGAAAGATCATTGGCGTTAAGAAATTGACCTGAGCGAGAAAGTTAGCAGGTTCATTAGTAGGCGTGATACACAAATAGTGTAATAGAATAAGGATGGGGGATTGATGGGGACGTTGCAGGGGACAGAATTCTATATTTCTAAACGCATGGGCAGGGCAATTATAGATTATAAAATGCTTGCCGATGGAGACAAGATCGCGGTTGCCGTTTCCGGAGGCAAGGATAGCTTAACTTTATTGCGCCTTCTCCTGGACCGCAAAGTGTTTGTGCCAATAAAATACAGTGTTATCGCCCTGCATATTGATATGGGTTATCCCAAATCAATTTCCGCCAAGCTTGAGAAATATTTTAAAAAGCTAAAAGTTGAATACAGGATTATAAAGAGCGACGCGCTTAAAAAAACAGAGAAGAGTAAGATTAACTGTTTCTGGTGCTCCTGGAATAGAAGGAAGGAACTGTTTATCGCGGCCAATAAACTCGGCTGTACCAAGATCGCCCTGGGCCATCATATGGATGATATTATTGAAACTGTACTGCTGAATTTATTTTTCCAGGGAGAGGTTTCCAGTATGGTGCCTAAACAGGAATTATTTAAGGGTAAAATTACGCTTATCAGGCCGCTGGCTTACGTAGAGGAGCATCTGATAGAATATTTTGCAAAAGAGGCAAAGTTGGGCCATGATACCTGCAGCTGCCCGCATTCAATTACCTCAAACCGCGCCAGGATGGCACGGATTATCCGTGAGATGGAAAAAGCCTGTCCGGATGTCAAAAAGAATATCTTCCGTTCCGTAAAAAGGGTAAAAAAAGATTATTTGCTTTAATCGCAAAGCTCCCAATGGTATAATAACCCTATGAATATCTTAATCGCTGTATTATTTTTAGCATTAGCCGCATTTATTGTCTTCGTGGTTTTAAAAATATCCTCTCAGGTTAATGAGCGCCTGAACCAAATGAACCAGTCCATCCAGGAGGCCAATAAGATTATCGGACAAAATTTAGGCAGCGCTACTTCTGCTTTTGGGAACGTAAAAGAGCAACTGGGTAAATTAGAGGAGACCAACAAGCAGATTATCGCCATAAGTAAAGATATCTCAAGCCTTCAGGAGCTCTTGCGTGCCCCAAAATTCCGCGGGGCAATGGGGGAAACCCTGCTGGAGAATTTACTTTCTCAGGTATTGCCCAAGGAGCATTATCATACACAGTACCGTTTCAAAAGCTCGGATGCGGTGGACGCGGTAATCTGTTTGGGCGAGCGGCTGGTGCCGGTTGACGCGAAATTCAGCTTGGAGAATTTTCAGAGGATGCAGGAGGCAGACGATGAGCAAACAAAAGAAGCCTTGCGCAAGAAATTCATCCAGGATGTGAAGAACCGGATTAATGAGATTTCCGCAAAATACATCCTGCCTGCGGAGAACACCTATGATTTTGCCCTGATGTATATCCCGGCGGAGAATGTTTATTACGAGGTAATTATTAAAGAAGATATTTTTTCTTACAGCATGTTAAAGAAAGTTATCCCTGTTTCGCCGAATACTTTCTACGCGTACTTGCAGGTAATCTGTATGGGGCTGCGCGGGTTAAAAGTGGAGGAGAACGCCAAAGTTATTTTAAAAGGTTTAGGCGCCCTTTCTATTGAGGCGGATAAATTTAAAGAAGATTTTAATATCCTGGGCAGCCACCTGCTCAATGCTAATACTAAATATGCCGATGCTGAAAAGCGTTTGGATAAAGTCAGCCAGCGCCTGACGGATATCCAGGATACTAAACAGATAACCGGTAAATAATTAACCCATGATTTTTGATGTCCGCGTCAATCCCCGGGCCAGCCGAAACCGAGTTGAACAGCAAGGAAATAAGTTTAAAGTGTACCTTACTAAGCCGGCTGCTGAAGGCGCGGCCAATAAACAGCTGATTGATTTGTTAAGCAGCCATTTGAAGATAAAAAAATATCAGGTCAGGATTAAGTCCGGAGAGAAATCGCGGGATAAAATTGTAGAGATAGATGCGGATTAACAACCCCTTAGAAAAATTCGCTTTAAAAGATGTAACTTGCGCTTTTAGCATGCGCCAGGACGGCAACATGTCTTTATCTTACGGAGATACTCATGGCGCCCTTGAGAACCGCAAGAGGTTCCTTTCTGCTTTAGGCATTGATTACCGTTCTTTGATATGCGCTAAACAGGTGCATGGAAATACTGTTACCTTTGTTGCGGAAAAGAATAAAGGCAGCGGGGCATTGGATTACGACAGTTCTATCCCTGACACGGACGGTTTCTTGACTGACAGGAAAAATCTTCCTATCGCCATATTAACAGCTGATTGCCTTTCGGTTTTTATTTATGACCCAAAGCTGCCGGCGATAGGAGTTTTGCATGCCGGCTGGCGGAGTACCGAGAAGAATATCTGCGGCCAGGCAGTAAAAATAATGCAGGAAAAATTTGGCAGCCGGCCGGACAGGTTGTTGGCGGGTTTTGGCCCGTCAATCAGGTCCTGTTGCTGCAAGATGGAAGATAGTTTTAAGAGTAATTTTCCATTCGGCTTAATCAAGCGCGACGGCGGCCTTTACCTGGATATCGCTTTGATAAACACAAGGCAATTAATCTCCTGCGGGGTCAAAGAGAAGAATATATTTGATCCCGGATTATGCACTTATTCGCAAAATCAGGATTTCTTTTCTTTCCGTAAAGAAGCTGAAGGCGCCGGGAGAATGATCTCGGTAATAATGCTCAGGTGATTACTAAATATACCCTGGAGTTTATTTTACATACTAAAAATACCTCTCCGAAGGTGATTAAGAGTTCCCTGGCGGAGTTTGGCAGCGACCTGGTGGTCAGCGAATGCCAGGAGCACGGGGAAAAATGCAATTACAAGGTGTGTATGGTTACAGAAGACCCTACCCTGGTTTTTGATTTGTGTGCTCAGCTGGGAAGGATCAGGTCGGTGAAGGTGGTTTAAGTTTTGTTGAATGACTCCCGTATCCGTGGTAGGATGAGTTATTGAGAAAGGTTTTAACTTAATATGTATATTGTTGTTTTGGTTACCGCAAGCAATAAAAAAGAAGCCGGCAAGATTGCCGCAGGCTTAATTAAGGCAAAACTAGCTGCCTGCGTGAATATTTCGGAGAAGGTTAATTCTTTATTCTCTTGGGAGGGTAAAACCCAGAAGGCAAAAGAATCCCTGTTAATTATTAAATCAAAAAAAGAAAAACTGGCGAAGTTGATTAAACTGGTTAAATCTTTGCATAGTTATACTGTCCCGGAAATCATCGCTATCCCGGTAATTTCCGGAGATAAGCCATATTTGAGGTGGATTGATGCAACTCTCAGGTAGCCCACTTGATTTTATTATCGCTTTTTTTGCCGGTATCCTGGCAAGTTTTACCCCCTGCGTATATCCGCTTATTCCGGTTTCCGCCGGGTTTGTAGTGGGCAACGCGCAAAATTCAAAAGCCCGAGGGTTTTCCTTAAGTCTACTTTATGTTACCGGCATGGCGGTTACTTATTCATTCCTGGGGATCCTTGCGGTTTTAACCGGGAGTTTCTTCGGGAAATTCAGCTCAAATCCCTGGGTTAACCTTATATCCGGAGCAATAATATTTATTTTTGGGCTTTCCATGTTTGGTTTATTTAATTTCAGCTTTAATTTAAATTTAAAACTTCCTAAAGGTGTAAGGGGAAGCTATTTTTCGGCATTCATATTAGGCCTTGTTTCGGGCTTGATGATTTCTCCCTGCCTTAGCCCGATCCTTGGGGCGATATTGGCTTATTTGGCGACCAAGGAAAATGTACTTTACGGGGGTTTTCTACTATTTTGTTTTTCTTATGGCATGGGGCTGGTTTTTATTTTAGTGGGGACCTTTGGGGCGCACCTTGCCGGTTTGCCTAAAAGCGGCAGTTGGATGGTTACGGTAAAAAAGGTTTGCGCAACGCTCATTGTTTTGGCCGGTTTATTTTTTATGTACACAGCGATAAGGAGATTCTAATGCCTAGGACAGGAAAATGCGGTGTGTTTCTTTTAATGTTAACTTTAGCGTTTGGACTAGTTTTCGCTAATGCGGCTTTTGCAGCCGATATCGTTCTGGATGATTTGCAATCCCAGCCGGCCAATCTTTCCAACCTCGCAGGAAAGCCAACTGTACTTTTTTTCTGGACTACCTCATGTCCTTATTGCCGGACAGAATTAAGGGATTTAAATAAGGCGCATCCGCAAATGGAAAAAGAAGGGGTGGCTGTTTTTGCGGTTAATGTAGGAGAGCCTGTTTATAGGGTAACGAATTTTCTCAAGAACTACGCTTTAAGCATAAGGGTGCTCTTGGATAAGGAGGCTCAGGCTGCGGAGAATTATGGGATAAGGGGAGTGCCTACCTATATATTTATAAATAAAAACAACCAGGTGGTTTCAACAGAACACCGCCTGCCGGATAACTATTTAGATATTTTATCGCGATAAATGCCCGAAGAAAGAATAACTCAGCTGATTGCCAATTTAAAACGCCGCAATATAGAAGGCCTGTATCTGAATTCCAGGCAGGATGCCAGGGAAAAGATTAAGCAGCTGATCTTAAAAAGATCCAGTGTCGGCATTTCAGGCTCTAAGACCCTGGATGAGTTAGGTATTGTAGCTGACCTTGAGGCTTCTGATTACGAAGTATTTAACCAGTATAAGCCGGGTATCAGCCGGGAACAAAGCATGCGTATGCGTAGCCTGGGCAGCCGCGCGGATTATTTCCTGACCAGCTGCAATGCTATCGCCCAGACCGGAGAGATGGTTTTCTTTAGCGGTTATGGGCATCGCACGAGCGGTATTGCCAATGCCGATAATCTGATTGTAACCTGCGGGTTAAACAAGATTACCCCGGATCTGGATGCGGCGCTCAAACGCAGCAGAGAGTATGCTACCGTGATGAATTGTAAACGCCTGGACTGGAAGTCAGCCTGTCTTAAAGACGGAATTTGCCATAAAGATATATGCCTTGCCCCCGATTATAAAAGGATGTGCTGCCAGGTTTTGATTATTGAGGGGGAGATTAATCCCGAGAGGGTTAAGGTTATTATCGTCGGAGAGAATCTAGGGTTTTAAACAGGAGAAAACAATATGCTTGATAAAATGAAACAGTTATTTGAGATGCAGAAGTCAATGCAGGAGCTTAAGCGCAAGCTTGAAGAAGCCAATTTTGATATTTTAAGCAGCAATGGGATAGTAAAAATCAACATGAACGCCGCCCAGAAAATCAACAATGTTAATATTAACGGAAATCTCGCGGAGCTTGATAAGGGCGTGCTTGAAAAGTCTATTTGCGATGCTTATGACCGGGCGCTTAAACATGCGCAGGAAATAGCTGCCAGTAAGCTTAAGGATATGTCAGGCTTGAACCTGCCCAAACCATAATGAGTAAATTTATTGAATTAGTTGAGGATATTTATAGCCGGGATAAGAGGTATAAGCCGGATGCCTACGAATTTGTCCTGCAGGGGTTAAACTTTACGCAGGCCAAACTTAAAAAACAGGCGCATGTCAGCGGCAAGGAACTTGCGCTGGGCTTACGGGATTACGCGATTGAGCAATACGGCGCCCTGGCGCCGAGGGTATTATCGCATTGGGGCATAAACTGCACCCGTGACTTCGGCGAGATTGTTTTTAATATGATTGAGAAAAAACTTTTATCCAAGAGCGACGAGGATTATTTATCCGATTTTAACACTGTTTATGATTTTGATTCGGCGTTTGCCAACGTCCTGGCAGATACCGTGGAATTTAAGATTACAAATAAGCCATGATTAATAAAGTCTTAAAAGAACTTATTGAATCAAGGGAGTTCATCAGTTTAGCCTCCTGTGATTTAGACGGCAGGCCGAATGCCGCGCCTAAATTTCTGTTAAAGTTATCAGGGGAACACCTTTATTTGGTGGATTATATTATCGGCAGGACATTTTCCAATTTGCAGGCAAACCCGCGGGCATCGCTTTCTTTTGTTGACAGCAATACATTGATCGGTTATCAGATAAACGGGAGGGTGGAAATTATTGATTCCGGAGCGGAATACGAGGAAATAATCAAGGAATTGCATCATAAACAGCTTGACCTTTCCATTGCCAGGGTTATTGAGGGGGTGACTAAGGGCAAGGCACACAAGTCTTATGAAGTGGCAATTCCTGAACAGTTCGTAATCTTTAAAGTCAAGATGGAAGAGGTAGTGGAGATGCGCCCGAGCGGGACTCTTAAAAGGGAGAAGCTATAATGAATGTTAAGGGCCTGGCAACCGGTGTCGGCAGCCTGCCTTTTGCCGATGTAGAAAAGGCGCTAGATTTAGTTTTTCGCTATGTCCCAAGCGCTCCCTATTGGCCGCAGCTTCCCAGGTGTGATATCCGCGAAGGGATGATTGCCCAGTTCAGCGAAAACCTGCCCGGGCTAAAAGTTGATGCCCGGGGCTTACGTTTTGCCTCTGTTGATAAGGAAAAAGACCTGGAGGTTTTCTACGAGAAGTTCCTTGAACAGGATTTATCCTATTTTTCAATCAGCCCGGATTTTTCCAGGGGCTTGTATGCTTTTTATCAGCGGCTTAAGCAGGCAGATTTATCCAGGATAGAATTTATTAAATGCCAGGTTACCGGCCCGTTTACTTTTTGCTCCGGGATAAATGAGCCTGATGGCAAATCTATCCTGCATGACAAGGTCTTAATGCAGGCAATGGTCAAGGGATTAAGCATGAAGGCCCTCTGGCAGCTGGATTATTTTAAGGCGTTCGGCAAGAAGATAATCATGTTCTTTGATGAGCCTTACCTGGCTTCCGTGGGTTCTGCTTATACCCCGGTTAACCGTAATGATGTAATTAATACCTTTTCCGAGCTGACTGAAGGCTTAAAAGCCAGCGGCTGCCTTGTAGGGATACATTGCTGCGGCAATACTGACTGGTCAATGCTCACAGATACAGAGGGCGTTGATATTATTAACTTTGACGCCTTTGAGTTTCAGGAAAGGTTTGTGCTTTATGCTGATAATTTGAATAGATTTTTAAAAAAGGGAGGGATTATTTGCTGGGGGGTTGTCCCTACCCAGGGTTTTAATCCCAGCCAGAGTCCCGAAGAGTTGTCGGTTAAGATAAAATCCGGCTTGGATGCTTTGGTTAAGAAGGGTATTGACCGGGATCTCCTTTTACAAAGGCTGATGATCAGCCCGGCATGCGGTTTAGGCACCCTGGATGCCCAAAAAGCAGAAGGCATACTTGGTTTGCTTGATCAAACCTCCGCGTTTATCCGAAAAAACTTCTAAAATAAAACTATTTGACAAATCCAGTTTAAGCTATATAATCAATAAAGTCGTTTTCCGTAAAAGACTTTTGCCGGTTATTTTTATAGGAGCATAATGAAAGAGATTAGAATCCATGCCCGTGCAGGCCAGGGCGCAATCACTACCGCAGCATTATTAGGGTTTAGTTATTTTAACGAAGGCAAGTACCCTTATGCCTTCCCTAACTTCGGGGCAGCCAGGATGGGCGCGCCGATGAATGCTTTTGTGCGCGTAGACAGCGATCCGGTCCGGCTGCGCAGCCAGATTTATGAGCCTAATTACGTAATTATTGTTGATCCTACCCTTTTGCGCGGCTATAACTGTTTTTCCGGGTTAAAAGAGGATGGAGTTGCGATTATTAACGGTAAAGAAGACCTGGAGCTGCCTAAGTTAAAGGCTAAGCAGAGTGTTTTTGTGGTTCCGGCAAACGAAATTGCTTTAAGAAATATCGGCCGTCCGCTGGGTAATACCGCTTTAATCGGCGCTTTTGCCGCTGCTACCGGAGAGCTGAAGCTGGATAACCTTATTGAGGTAGTTAAGAAGCGTTTTAGCGGCAAGGCACAGGAAGGTAATATCAAGGCAGTTAAAGAGGGTTTTGAGTACGTTAAGAAGGGGATGAAATAATAAATGTTTGGCCCATTGACCGTAAAACCAAAAAACAGCAAGGGTGACAAGACTGGAAGCTGGAGGACTTTGTCCAGGCCTGATTACCTGCACAAAAATTGTATTGCCTGCAAAATGTGCCTGATGATTTGCCCTGAAGGCTGCGTAAGCGGCAAAGAAAAGAACGCCTTCTCGGTAGATTATACTTTTTGTAAGGGCTGCGGGTTATGCGCGGATATCTGCCCGAAAAAAGATATTGCTATGGTTAGCGAAGAATCAAAGAGAGAGGAATCATGAAAGAATTTTTAGAGGGCTCGCACGCGATAGCGGAAGTCGTAAAATCCTGCCAGCCAGGCGTAATTTCCGCCTATCCTATAACACCCCAGACGCACATAGTTGAAGATTTGGCCCAAATGGTTTCAAGCGGGGAATTGAAGTCGCAGTTTGTTAATGTGGAAAGCGAGCATTCCGCAGCCTCCGTGGTTTTAGGCGGTTCGGCATGCGGCGTGCGTGTTTATACCGCTACCAGTTCCCAGGGTTTGTTTTATATGCAGGAGGTAGTTTTTAATATTGCCGGTATGCGCCTGCCTGTGGTTATGACCTGCGCCAACCGCGCGGTAAGCGCTCCTATAAATATCTGGAATGACCAGCAGGATTCCATATCTTTGCGTGATGCAGGATGGATTCAGATTTATGCTGAAGATAACCAGGAGGCAGTAGATTTTCATCTTATTGCTTATCGGCTGGCTGAAGATAAACGCGTAATGCTTCCGGTAATGGTCTGTATGGACGGTTTTATTTTAACCCACGGGATGGAAACAGTTGATATGCCGGAGCAGGATAAAGTTAACAAATTCTTGCCGAATTACAAGCCTTTATATAAATTAGATACGGCTGATCCAATTAGCATGGGGCTTTTGGCTGACCCGGATTACTATATGGAGACGCGTTTTGCTATCCAGGAAACAATGCGGGAATCCATAGGCTACTTAGCCGAGATAAGTAAAGAGTTCAATAATGTTTTTGGCCGCGATTACAAAGACTTATTAGTTGAGGAATACCAGGTTAAAGACGCGGAAAAGGTAATTGTGGCAATGGGCTCGGTTTGCGGCACAATCAAAGAGGTGGTTGATGAGCAGCGGTCAAAAGGCAAGAAAGTCGGCCTCTTGCGGATTATCTCATACCGGCCATTTCCGTACGCGCGTATTTATGAGGCATTAAAAGATGTGCCGAAGGTAGCAGTTTTGGATAAGTCAGTTTCTCTGGGCGCTTATGCGCCGATAGCGGTTGAGGTAAAATCAACATTTTTCGGCAAAAAGAAAGGCCCGAAGGTAATCAGCAGTTTTGTCGGCGGCCTGGGCGGAAGAGATATCACATTAGAAACTATCCATGAAGTATTCAGAAGGTTGAATACTAAGGAAGTTAATTTTGACTTCGTAGATTTAAAACCAGAATTACTTAAGGAAGAATATGGAGAATAGCCCTTTATTTAAATCCGGACATACCGCTTGCGCAGGCTGCGGACAGGCAGTTGCCGCGCGCTTAGTTATTGAGGCAGCCGGAGCAAATACGATGATTGCAAATAGTACCGGTTGCCTGGAAGTTTTTTCCACTAAATACCCGGAAACCGCCTGGGGCGTTCCCTGGATCCACTCTTTGTTTGAGAACTCCGCTGCCGTTGCTTCAGGTATTGAAGCGGCATTAATATACTTAGGTAAAAAAGATACGACTAATGTTATCGCGCAGGGAGGAGATGGTTCAACCGGAGATATTGGTTTACAGGCGATAAGCGGGATGCTTGAGCGCGGACATGACATTTTATATGTTTGTTATGATAACGAGGCTTATATGAATACCGGAGTGCAGAGAAGCGGCCTTACTCCGTTTGATACGAATACTACTACCAGCCCTGCAGGAGCGCTTTCTTCGGGAAATTTGCGCCCCAAGAAACCTGTACCGGAAATTTGCGCGGCGCACGGGATTCCTTATGTAGCTACGGCTTCAGCGGGGTTTCCTCAAGACTTGACGCGTAAAGTAAAAAAGGCAATTTCTATTAAGGGGCCTAAATATATCCAGGTGCATGTACCTTGTCCTTTAGGCTGGCGCCATGAGTCAAACCAGATGCTGCCTGTGGCAAAGTTGGCGGTAGAAACAGGCCTTTATCCTTTATTTGAATATGAGTTTGGAGTAATCACGGCGCGCAGGCAGATTACGCCTAAGCCGGTAGAAGAATATTTAAAGACACAGGGAAGGTTTAAACACCTCCTCAATAATCCCGGAGAAATCAAGAAAATTCAGGATATTGCGGATAACAATATAAAGAAATATAACCTTAAGTTAGAAACACAAGGTTAAGGAGGTCACTATGGGAAAGCAGGCAAGGGCAATTGTGGATATAAGCTTAAAGGACCTGGTTAAGGATTTAAATAAGGCGTATTGCGATGAATGGCTGGCCTTTTATCTTTATTGGTATATGGCCCAGACAGTCAGCGGCCGCGCATATGAAGATATGAAGGAGATGCTTGAGAAGATAGCCAAAGACGAATTGGAGCATGCTACTGAATTAGCGGATTTAATCACTAAATTAGGGGATGTTCCTGTGGCTAATCCTATGGATTTAGAAAAGGGCGCAAATTCCGCTTATCTTATGCCTCCGAGAAATACCGCTGATATCAACCGGATTATCCGTATTGTTGCCGAGGCAGAAGCCGGGGCGATTGAAGTGTATAATAAAATTGCCAAGAAGACGTTAGGGAAAGATAATGTTACATATCAGTTAGTGACGCATATCTTGAGCGAAGAAGTAAGCCACGAAGAGATGTTTGAGAACCTTTTAGAGAGATAAGTAGGGAGGATAGATATGGCAAAAGTTACGGTTGATGCTTCTACATGTGTAGGCTGCGGTTTATGCGAACAGAGCTGCCCGGAAGTTTTTGAGGTGCAGGGCGATGGTGTTGCCCATGTAAAGGCGCAAGTATGCGCGACTTGTAATCTGCAGGAAGTAGCTGATTCTTGCCCGGTTAATTCAATAAAAATAAGCGCTTAATTAGCGGTAGAAAAAATAATCGGGGCCGGATCTTAAAAATAGATCTGGCCCCGATTATTTTTTACTGGGCTTTTTTCTTGGTTTCTTCAATGAACTGGCCGAAAACTTTATTCTTTTCCTGGGCCAACAGTTTATCCCCGAGCGCTGCCTTTTCTTTGGAAAATTTATCTTCATCAACAGGTTTAATCGCTTTAGGCTTGATTATATAGAATCCATTAGGGTCGGAAAGTATCTCGCTTGCCTGTTCCGGTTTTAACTTTTTGGCCGCCTCCCAGAACATTTTTGCCTGCCCTAATTTCTCAATTGTATCGGTAGATTTAAAGAATTTAGTTTCTTCTGCCCTAAGGCCGCCGGCCTTAGCCGCCCGGTTAAAAGGCTTGTTTTTCTTCAATTCTTCCGCACAGGAATTTATTTTATTCTTGGCGATTTCTCTGGATTGCTCCCTGATTATGATTTCTTTGATCCTGTCTTTTAGTTCTGATAACGCCGGGACGACTCCGGGCTGTATTTCCTTGAGCGTAAAGACATAATACGCCTTATCTATTTTTACCATTGGGGATGGCTTTCCGGGAGCCAGGCTTAAAACAGAGTTTATAGTTTCCTGGGGTATTTTCAAGCCGGCAGGGGGAGCGAATTGTTTGAATAAGCCGGTTTCTTTCTTTATCAAGCTGAATTCTTTGGATATTTGCTCAAGGCTGGATCCCTTATTTATTAAATCCGGGATTTTCTTTGATTCAGTATCTGACTCAGTAATAAGATACTCCAAATTTAAACTTTGCGGCCCTATAAAAGCATCTTTGTTCTTATCGTAATAAGCGGAGATATCTTTGTTAGACGGATTTATTTTCTTGGCGAATTCGGCGAATAACCCGGCAATGTAATAGATGCTTAGTTCTTCGTTGTTTTTCATCCAATCCTGGCGGATCTGGTTGTCGTCTATCTTTGTGCTGTCGGTAACCTGGTTGTATAGTTTAGCCAGGATCAGGTTCTGGCGCATTTGTTCCTCAAAGGCACGCGGCTGCAGGCGGAAGACGTAACGCAGGATTTCAACATAAGTCTTATTATCAAATACGGAATTCTTCTGGAAATAAGGGGCCATCTGGATAGTCTTGATTACTTCCTGGTCGTCTATATTTAACTTACGCCTTTTTGCCTCCTCTAAAAGTATTAATCTTTCCCATGCCTGTGACTCTAGGTTCAGGTATTTCTGCACCTTAGGAAAGTTATCTCCGAATTGCATAATCGCCGAAGTCTGAGCAGCAGAGAGGGCTTTTCTAAATTCCAGGTTGGATACATTCTTGCCGAATATCTTTCCGGCGGGTTTATTCTCTTCCTTGTCGCGGTTTGAACTGCCGAAACCCCACATGGTAAATGCAGGAATGATAATTATCGCCAGGAAAATCCATACTTTTTTCGCGGTTTTCTTGTTGCGCAAAATTCGTAACATTTTTTATCCTTTCGTTATATCCATTAATTATAAAACAAAATAATCATATTGCAACATATCAATTTAGGGACGGTTCTCAAGGTAAAGGAAAACTGTCCCCTTGGATAGGGACACTTTAGCTTTGAGTTTAGAACCGTCCCTAATTAAGGTTAGATTTTTCTTGTTTCTACGTCAATTAAGGGTAAAAGGAGCCTTATGGCTATAAACAACTGGCCGAAAGAAGATAGGCCGAGAGAGAAGTTGATGAAAAACGGAGAGCATACCTTGAATGATTCGGAGCTGCTGGCGATCATCCTGGGCACAGGCAGCAGTGGCCAAAGTGCGTTGGACCTGGCAAGAAGGATTATTTGCGAATTTCCGTCATTCCGCTCGATTGGCCAGGCAGATCTTATCCGCTGGAGGAAAATAAAGGGTTTGGGTATTGCGAAAATAAGCCGGATCAAGGCGGCAATTGAGATATCAAGGAGGTTTTGCGAGGAAAAAATAAAAGAGAAGCGCCTGAAGATAAACTCATCGCAGGATGCGGCGAGCTTGCTTATGCCGAGGATGCAGGATTTGAAGGTTGAGGTATTCAAAGTTTTGTTGTTGAACTCCCAGAATAGGATTCTGGATATAGTGGAGATCGAAGAGGGTTCTGTCAACCAGGCCAGGCCGATAATCAGGGAGGTTTATCAACAAGCCTTGCGGGAATTCGCTGCCTGCATAATCTGCGTGCATAACCATCCTTCAGGAAATCCTCTGCCCAGCCGGGAAGACAAGCAATTTACCAGGGAACTAACTATGGCGGGAGAAAGCCTCTCGGTAAAATGCCTTGATCATATAATTATAGGTAATGGGAGGTATTTCAGTTTTTCTGATAAGGGGCTTATCCGATAAAATAGCTGAGATTCTTTTTGTAGATTGCCGCCAGCTCGCTTAATTGCACGGTGTCTACGCGGCGCTGGCCGGATTCCAGCTTTGAGATATAGGATTGGGTCCTGCCAAGTTTCTTAGCTACATCAACCTGCTTAAGCCTGGCTGATTTACGGGCTTTAACTAACCGGCTGACTAAGTCTTTGTGGGATTTTGTGAAAATAGTTTTATCCATATGCTTGACACCTTTGAGGCTATATGTTACACTTATTTTATTAATATTCCAAAATGGAATATATGTATTTAACAGAAAAAAGGGGATAAAGGCTATGAAAAAGATAAAATTTATAGCTATTTCTATTCTTGGATTATTCAGTTTATGCTTTGCCGCTGAAGAGTCTATCACTATCACCACTTATTACCCGTCGCCGTATGGGTCGTATAATGAATTAGCTACTAATAGGTTGGTGGTTGGAGATGCTAATGGCAGCGGCACCATAGACGCAGGTGATCAGCCGAATAGAAACGGGGATATGCGGCTTAAGGCTCAAACAGGAAACCCAACCTCTTGGCCTGCCGGAACTACAGGCCAAGTTGCCTATTCAGACGTTCAAGATTCTTTGTATCATTATAATGGTTCTGCTTGGGTGGCTTCTGGAGGAGGGGGTACCTGTTATGTGGACTATTCTAGTGCTGTGGGTAGTTGTAGCTGTCCCGCTGGCTGGATCCTTAAAAAAGATCTTGGCTCCTGGGGTATTTGCACTGCCGGCAGCAACTACTGCGGCGCCTTTCGTCCACCGGGTGGCAGTTGCCCATTTCCTTGGTATAGCACCAATGTTGGCGAGGGTTGTCTTTGTTGTCAGTAGTAAAATTATATGAGAATAAGAATATAGAGTGTCTTTTCTAAGGTTTGAAATAATAGGTTTAATTCTATGTTCCCAATTTATTCTCGCAGATGCTCCTGCTTATAGTAGTGAACCTCACAACAAATATCATCCCCAAGAGCCGGGGAAAACTTTAACCCTCGTTTTTTGCCCCATAAATTATAGAATTCTCAATAATTTCATTAAGGATGGAGAAACTCTTGTCCGGAAACTAAAAATAACCAGGCCGTTTGATGAATCTAATAATATTAGATTCTGGTATATCAATCTTTCGCCGCAAGAAGCAAGCAGAATCTTTAAATCAAGCCTGGGGTTTCCTCCTTTAAAAATACGCGAAGATTTTATCTTAAAGATTTCTTTAAAACTTAATAGTGTATATAAGCTGGTTATTATTGATGCTCAAGGTTCAACTTCCTGCGCGGAGCTTTCTTATTTGGATAAAACTTCTTTGATTATCTTGGGCAGGGCAAGATACAGGGACAGAAATAGCCTTGCCAAAGGTTTTCTACATGAACTCGGCCATTCTTTGGGATTACGCGATGAAAGCCCAAACGGCCAAGCCAGCCGTTGCGCTCCCGGAACGCCTAATTGCGCTGTGAGTATGGAGGAGGCGGAAAGATGGTGGGGTGATCTGGCAGGCAAAGACGGGAGAACGGATTATATCTTTGGTTGCTGCGGCAATATGAGCTATATCCGGCCGACGATTGCTTCTTTAATGCATGACTCGGAAAAAGCAGAAGATTTTGGCCCGGTGAACGAGCGGTATTTAAGAAAAGAGTTAGATAGTTTAAAAACAGCTCTAAAATAAACTGGCCAGAATTGTTTTTTGGTTAGATTTTTTATCTCTCTTCGTCTATTAAAGCGGAAGGGAGGCAGAATGCCTAATTCAATTTCTACAGAAATAATAGCCGCAAAGATCTTAATCATTAGAGGTAAGAGGGTAATGATTGATACTGATTTAGCCCTGCTTTATGGAGTAAAGACGAAGCGGCTTAATGAGCAAGTGAGGAGGAATAAAAAGAGATTTCCTGAGGATTTCATGTTTCAGCTTACCAGGGAAGAAACCTTGAACTTGAAGTCGCAAATTGCGACTTCAAGTTGGGGCGGCATAAGAAAGCTTCCATGTGTTTTTACCCAGGAAGGCGTAGCTATGCTTTCTGGCGTATTAAATAGTGAGCGGGCTATTCAGGTGAACATTCAAATTATGCGCACATTCACCAAAATACGCCGGATGATTTTGACTAACCAGGATTTGAAACGTAAAATTGAGGAAATTGAGAAAAAATACGATAAGCAGTTTAGCGTTGTATTTGAGGTGATTAAACAGCTGCTTGCTCCGGACAAGAAGGAGGATAGAAAGGTTATAGGTTTTCGCGCTTAAATCAGGTAGTCGCGTGGTTAATTTACGGTACTAACAGGGGGCCGGATTAGCAAATCCGGCCCTATTCTTTAGCTTCTTTTTTTATTGATAAGTAGCAGTTTTCTGGTATAATTAAACTCTCAAATACAGGAGGAAGCTCTGCGATGATCGAACGTTACAGCCTACCGCAAATGAAGAATGTCTGGCAGGAGGAGTTTAAGTTTAAGACTATGCTAGCCATTGAGATACTCGCCTTAGAAGCTTACGCCAAAGAAGGAGTTGTCCCCTCGCAAGCAGTAAAGCGCATCAAGCAAAAAGCCCGTTTTAATATCCAGCAGATTAATAAAATTGAAGAGAAGACACAACATGATGTTGTGGCTTTTGTCTCTAATGTGGCCCAATATATAGGAAAAGACGCCCAATACCTGCATATGGGGCTGACCTCCTCCGATATTTTAGATACTACGCTAGGGGTGCAATTAAAATCAGCTTCGGATATACTAATCGCCGATTTGGAAAAACTATTGCAGGTCCTGTCTAGGAAAGCCAGGGCTTATAAAGATATGGCTTGTATAGGCCGTACGCACGGCGTGCACGCTGAGCCGACTACATTTGGTTTAAAGATCGCGCTTTGGTTTGATGAGATGTCCAGGAACCTTGAGCGGATGAAAATAGCCAAAAATGAGATTTGCGTAGGAAAACTTTCCGGGGCAGTAGGCACCTATTCCAACATTGAACCTTTTGTAGAAAGTTATGTCTGTAAAAGATTAGGTTTAAGACCAGTGAACATCGCTACACAGGTAATACAAAGGGATGTATACGCACAATATATAGCCACACTGGCGGTAATCGGGGCGTCTTTAGAAAAATTCGCCACTGAAATCAGGCACCTGCAGAAAACCGAGGTATTGGAAGCAGAGGAGCCTTTTGGCAAAGGCCAGAAGGGTTCCAGCGCTATGCCGCATAAACGTAATCCGGTAATCTGCGAGCGTATCTGCGGCTTGAGCCGCCTCCTGCGCGCGAATGCCCAGGTAGGTTTTGAGAATGTGACACTATGGCATGAACGGGATATCAGCCATTCTTCGGTTGAGAGGGTAATTTTCCCGGATTCCACTTTAGCCCTGGATTATATGCTTAATAAATTTATTGAGGTGGTTGCTGGGTTAAAAGTATATCCGGATAATATGTTGTCTAACCTGGCTAAAACGCGCGGCCTGATTTTTTCGCAGCGGGTTTTAATTGCTTTAATGAATAAAGGCCTTGGCCGCACCCAGGCGTATGATCTGGTGCAGAAGGCGGCTATGCAGACATGGAAGGGCACAGGAAATTTTAAAGATAATCTCCTGGCTCTGCCCGGCTCAGCCCGGTATTTAAACGCTAAAGAGTTGGATAAAATATTTGATCTGGATTTTTATCTGCGCAACGTAAATAAGATCTTTAAGAAGGTCGGTTTATAGTTTTTTAATCCTGCCTTTTAGGGCCTCTTTAATAGCTATGCAATATAAAATAGAAGTAGTGGATAAACCCGGTATTTTTGACGCTATTGGCCAGGGTGTAAAGAAGGATATTCTTGACCTGGGAATAAATAGCGTCAAGGAGGTTAAGTTTATCCAGGTTTATACCCTTGAAGGCAACCTCAGCGAAAACCAGGTTGTTGAAATCTGCGATGAGCTTTTAACGGATAAAGTTGCCCAGGAATACAGCGTCATTGCGAGCGTAGCGAAGCAATCTAAAAACAAGATTGCTTCATCCCCTGCGGGGATTCTCAATGACAGACGGGGAGTCCATATAATAGAAGTCGCTTATAACCCGGGCGTTATGGACCCTGTTGAGGCATCAGTATTAAAAGGTATCCAGGATTTGGGGATTTTAGGCGCTGAATCAGTCAAGACCGCCAAAAAATATATTCTTTACGGCAAGCTCTCCAGCCAGCAATTAAAAACTATTTCGGAAAAACTTCTCTATAACAAACTTATCCAGCACATCGTAGCTGATAGCAACGTGTCATTGCGAGCCCGAAGGGCCAAGCAATCTAATTGGATTGCTTCGTCGCCTACGGCTCCTCGCAATGACACATATGATTTGCCTGGCTATCAATTCAAGCTAGTTACGGTGGATTTACTCAATGCTAATGACGCGGATCTTCTTGAGATCAGCAAAAAAGGCCAGCTCTTCCTGAATTTAGACGAGATGCGCCAGATCCGGGATTATTTCCGCAAACAAAAACGCAACCCCGTTGATTGTGAATTGGAGACAATTGCCCAGACCTGGTCTGAACATTGTTATCATAAAACATTCCGTGGGACAATCGCCTATAAAGAAAGTAAAGCTGTTCCTGCCTTAGGTAATAAATCTATTAAGGGCCTGCTTAAGTCCACAATTATGAAGGTGACTAATGAGCTGAACAAAAGCTGGTGTGTTTCCGTATTTAAGGATAATGCCGGCGTAATCAGGTTTGATGAAAAGAATAATATCTGTTTTAAGGTTGAGACTCACAACCATCCTTCAGCATTGGAGCCTTTCGGCGGGGCGAATACCGGTATCGGCGGGGTAATCCGCGACCCAATGGGCACCGGAATGGGGGCAAAGCCGATTTTAAACAGCGATATATTTTGTTTTGCGCCTCCGGATATGGCCTTTAATAAAGTACCCGCCGGATCTTTACATCCGAAACGGGTGATGAAAGGCGTAGTCAGCGGGGTGCGCGATTATGGGAATAAAATGGGTATTCCCACGGTTAACGGAGCGATTTTATTCCATGAATATTTCGCGGGCAACCCTCTGGTATATTGCGGCACAGTAGGGATTATGCCCAAGGATAAATCTTTTAAGAAAACCAATGTCGGCGACCTGGTGGTTGTACTCGGAGGCAGGACCGGCAGGGACGGTATTCACGGAGCGACTTTTTCTTCGGGTGAATTGACCCATGAATCCGAAACTATCTCCAGCGGAGCGGTGCAGATAGGAAATCCTATTCAGGAGAAGAAGGTGTTAGATACAATCCTGCAGGCCCGCGATGCCAATCTTTATAGCGCGATTACAGATTGTGGAGCAGGGGGATTATCCAGCGCGGTAGGCGAGATGGGCGCGGAATTAGGGGCCAAGGTTTATTTACACCAGGTGCCTTTAAAATACTCCGGTTTATCTTATATGGAGATATGGATTTCCGAATCGCAGGAGAGGATGGTCCTCTCGGTTCCTCCCGCGAATATTGATAAATTGATTGAATTATTCGCCAATGAAAATGTTGAGGCCACGGTTATCGGCGAGTTTACTGATACAAAAAGATTAGAGCTCTATTATGAGGACAATCTGGTTTGCGATTTAGATATGCATTTTCTGCATGACGGCATACCGCAGATTACCAAGGAAGCCGTGTACAGCCAGGCAAAACATAAAGAACCGAGGATCCCTCAGAAGAAAAATCTGACTGCGGATTTATTAAAACTTCTTTCTCACTATGATATTTGTTCCAAGGAGTGGGTAATCCGGCAGTATGACCATGAAGTGCAGGGCGGTTCAATTATCAAGCCTTTAGCCGGCCTTGCAAATGACGGCCCATCCGATGCCAGCGTTACAAAACCCTTATTTGGTTCTTCTAAAGGTATTATCATTTCTAACGGCATAAATTTCCGTTTTGGTTTTATTGATCCTTACTGGATGGCCTCTTCCTGTATTGACGAAGCCCTGCGCCAGATTATCGCTGTCGGAGGTTCGTTAAAAGAAGTGGCGATACTGGATAATTTCTGCTGGGGCAACCCGGATAAACCTGACCGCTTAGGCAGCCTGGTGCGCGCCTCTTACGGTTGTTATGATGCCGCTAAAGAATATGGCGTGCCGTTTATCTCCGGTAAAGACAGCCTTTATAACGAATTCAGCGTGCATGGTAAGTCAACCTCTATCCCGGGGACCCTGCTTATTTCGGCAATCAGCGTGATGGATGATGTGAATAAATGCGTATCTATGTACGCCAAAGAAGCAGGTAACTTGATTTATATAGTAGGCAAAACTTATGATGAGTTAGGCGGATCGCATTATTATGATTTATACGGCGCTGTCGGCAACCAGGTGCCTAAGGTTAGATATCAGGAGTCAAAAAGAATATTCTCCGCTTTAAACAGCGCTTCAGAAAAAGGTTTAGTTAAGGCAATGCATGACTGCTCTGACGGCGGCCTGGGCGTGGCATTAGCAGAAATGGTTTTTAGCGGCGGCCTGGGCGCGGAGGTATTTTTATCAGAGGTTCCTTATGAATCAACAGCCCGGCGTAATGATTTCCTTCTTTTTTCAGAGTCCAACTCCCGTTTTGTGGTGGAGGTGGCTAAAAAGGATAAAGAGGAGTTTGAGAAAACATTAAAAGGGATAGATTTCGGAGTGGCAGGATGCCTGAGAAGCGGCAATAGTTTTAAAATATACGGCTTGGACGGCAAGCCCTGCGTAGAGGCGGATTCGCGCAAATTAAAAGAAAGCTGGCAGGCGCCTTTAAGGTGGTAAGGGGGATTAATGGTTAAGATAAAGTCGCGGGTAAAAAAAGACCTATTGGTAAAAGATGATTTTACCCAGGAAGATACCTGGCGGATATTCCGGATTATGTCGGAGTTTGTGGACGGATTTGAAATACTTTCTAAAATAGGAAAAGCGGTTTCTATTTTTGGTTCGGCTCGCTCTAAGCCCGAGAGTAAGCACTATAAATTGGCCGAAGAGATAGCCTATCAGATTTCCAAGTTAGGTTACGCGATAATTACCGGAAGCGGCCCGGGGCTTATGGAGGCTGCTAATAAAGGGGCGCGCAGGGCAGGGGGTTTTTCCATCGGTTTAAATATTCAGCTCCCCCGCGAGCAGAAGCCAAACAGGTTTGTAGATACGGTTTTGAGTTTCCGTTACTTTTTTGTGCGCAAGGTTATGTTTGTAAAATACGCCAAGGCCTTTGTAATCCTGCCCGGAGGCTACGGCACATTTGATGAGTTTTTTGAGGCGATTACTTTAATCCAGACCAAGAGGATTGCCAGGTTCCCGGTAATTCTCTTTGACAGTAAATATTGGAAGCCGTTATTAGAGTGGTTAAAATCTACGGTTTATAACCATGGCAATATCAGCAAGGAAGATATGGAATTATTTGTTTTAGCTGATGAGCCTAAAGAAGTGGCGCAGGCGATAAAGAAATTTTATGATAAAACCTAAAGTTTGTATTTTAAGGAGCGCGGGCACTAACTGCGATAAGGAAACCGCGGCGGCGTTTAAGCTTGCCGGGGCGGAGCCTGAGCTTTTGCATATCAACAGCCTGGTCAGCAGGCAGAGGATGCTCGGTGATTTTCACATACTGGCTTTGCCCGGTGGTTTCAGTTACGGGGATGATATTGCCTCGGGGAAAATCTTTGCCAATGAGTTGAGGTTTAAACTCGCGGATTCCCTGCGCCAATTTATCGCTGAAGGGAAATTGATTATTGGTATTTGTAATGGGTTCCAGATTTTGGTTAAGAGCGGCCTCCTGCCTGGCACTCGGCCTGATCGGTGCAGCCACTGCGCGCCACTGCGCGATACCAGCTTAATCATTAATGATTCAGGAAAATTTGAGGCACGCTGGGTGTATTTAAAGCCGTCCGGTAAATGCGTTTGGACAAAGGGCTTAAAGAAAATAATCTATCTTCCGGTAGCCCACGGCGAAGGTAAATTTGTAACACAGGATAAATCAGTGCTAAGCCGGCTTAAAAAGAATAAGCAGATTGTTTTTCAATATTGCGACGCCAAAGGAAAACTTTCGGGTTATCCTGATAATCCCAATGGTTCAATGGAAAATATCGCCGGGATCTGTGATGAGACAGGCAGGGTATTTGGTTTAATGCCTCATCCGGAAAGGCATATCTTTGCCGCGGCCCATCCGCGTAATTGGAATAAAATAGCCGAGGCAGAAGGCGACGGCTTGCAGATTTTTAGGAATGGTGTTGAATATATTAAAAAAAGTTTCTAAGACAGGAGCATCCAAATGAGCGGAGTTTTCGGAATTGTTTCCAGGAAAGATTGCGCGGACGATTTATTTTACGGCACAGACTATCACTCACATTTAGGCACGCAGTTTGCCGGTCTTGCGGTTTATGGAAAAGAGCTTATGCGTAAAATCCACGATATTAAAGGCAGCCAGTTTAAGGCAAAGTTCCACGAAGATTACCTTAAGATGCCCGGGGATAAAGGGATAGGGGTAATCAGCGCCCGCGATGAGCAGCCGATTGTAATGAATTCCAAGTTTGGCCCGTTTGCCATTGTAACTAATGGTTATATTGATAACGCGGAGAAGTTAGCCAAGGCTTTATTTAAAAAGGGGCGCTCATTCGCAGAAGTAGCTGAAGGTAAAATTAATTTTACCGAGCTTTGTGCGAAAATGATCATATCTTCCAAGAATATAGTAGATGGGGTAGAGGGATTTTTTGCCAAGATCCAT
>Ga0172375_10001220_pt1 | contig 41449 bp, 37 predicted proteins | sample LakKiv1m_FD_114537 | JGI IMG/M metagenome (GOLD analysis project Ga0172375, IMG submission 114537) | Freshwater microbial communities from Kabuno Bay, South-Kivu, Congo - kab_092012_11.1m | ecosystem: Environmental > Aquatic > Freshwater > Lake | place: Democratic Republic of the Congo... | reverse complement strand
CCGGAGACGGTCCGGTCCCTTCGGGCCTTCGGCGTGCCCATGATCCACTTTTCCCTCAACGACAAGGAGCATTTCGTGGGCAAGGTCAGGGACGGCATGGCCTTCGGCTCCCGCGACATCTGCCGTTTCTTCGATCTCTGTTGGACGAGCACGGAAGACGCCCTGAAGAAGTACTGCGTGGAAGGGGCGATCCCTCTGTATCTTCCCGAGGGGGCCAATCCGGATATCCACAAACCCTGGGAGGTCGAGAAAACCGTCGATGTCTCCTTCGTCGGCCAGCGCTACGGCAATCGCCCCGGCATCATCCGCCGTCTCACGGAGGCGGGGATCGGCGTGGAGGCCTTCGGATACGGCTGGCCCGCCGGCCCCCTTTCCACGGAGGAGATGGTCCGGATGTATTCCAAAAGCCGGATCAACCTCGGATTCGGGGGCGTGGAAGGGCACGAAGAGACCTACTGCCTCAAGGGGAGGGATTTCGAGATCCCCATGAGCGGAGGCCTCTACCTGACCGAGCGCCACCCCGAGCTGGAGAGGGTCTTTCTCCCGGGGAAAGAGATCGCCGTCTACCGCGGATTCGACGACCTCCTGGCCGAAATCCGCCGGCTGCTGGCCCATCCGGAGGAAGCGGAGGCGATTCGCCGGGCCGGCTTCCGGAGGGCCAGGCGGGAACACACCTGGGAGATGCGGTTTGAGAGGATCTTTGCCCTCATGAACCTGATCTGATATAGAAAAACGTCAAGCACGGGAGGAGCCGACGAGCCTGTCATGAGATACTTCAACCTTCTGCGGAACATCTCCAACTGGCCGCTCTATCTGGCCGTGAAATTCGGTCTCGCCCGCCGCGATCCGCTCTTCTTCACCGCTCGCGGGGGTATCCGCATCGAAGTCCCCCGGCGGCTGCTGCAAACCTTCAAAGAGATCTTCATGGACGAGTGCTACCTGAAGGACATGCGATTCCCGCTTCCGGCAAATCCGGCGATCATCGACATCGGGGCCAACGCGGGTTATTTCTCTCTGTTCGCATTCTGCCGCTTTCCGGGCGCCCGTGTTTTTTCCTTTGAACCCATCCCGGCCAATTTCCGCCTGCTTGAGAGGAACAGGAATTTGAATCCGGGCCGGCAGTGGTCATGCGTTCAAAAAGCGGTGGCGGGCAAGGCGGGAGAGCTGGTCCTGGCATTCGACGCCGGCGATGACTTTACGACGAGCGCCACCCTTATCGACGGCGGGTCCGGCCAGAAAGACCGGATAAGCGTTTCCGCCGTGACGCTTCCGGAGATTTTCGCCGGAAACGGTCTGGAGAGGTGCGACCTGCTCAAGATGGATTGCGAGGGGGCCGAATACGACATCCTCTACGGGTGCCCGCCCGAAGTGCTGGGCCGGATCGAACGGATCGCCCTGGAGGTCCACGGGGGGGCGGGGGCGGACCGGAATATCGACGCCCTGGAGGCCTTTCTGCGGAAAAAAGGATTCGTCACGCGCCGGCGGCCCGTGGGAATGCTGGTGGCCTGGCGCGGGGAGAAACAAAATGGATGACAAGGCGCCGCTTTCCGTGGCGATGATCGTGCAAGACGAAGAGGCCAACCTCCCGGCTTGCCTGGAGACCGTATCCTTCGCCCGCCAGATCGTCGTGGTGGACTCCGGCAGTATCGACGGGACGCGCCGGATCGCCGCCTCTTTCGGCTGCGAGGTCTTTAATGAGCCCTGGCGGGGCTTCGGACCCCAGAAACAGATCGCCGTCGATAAATGCCGCGAAGAGTGGATCCTCATCCTGGATGCGGACGAGCGCGTCCCGTCGGAAACGGCCCGCGTTATTCGCGAGATCGCGGCTTCCCCGAATGCAGCAGCCGGCTACAGTTTTCCAAGGAAGAACTTCTTTCAGGACCGCTGGATACGCCACGCGGGATGGTGGCCGGACCGGGTGGTCCGTCTCTTCCGGAAGGGGAGGGGCCGCATGACGGAGGCCGCGGTTCATGAGGCGGTGAAGGTGGACGGCCCCGTGGACCCCCTGGAGGTTCCGATCGAGCACTTCACGGAGAGCGACCTGGGCCGGATCATCCGGAAGATTGACCGGTATTCCACGCTCGGCGCGCAGGAGGCCTTTGCGGCCGGATGCCGCTCGACGGTCTGGGGCGCCCTGCTGCGGGCAAAACTGACTTTTTTACAGGACTACGTTCTCAGGGGCGGCTTCCTCGACGGTTCCCAGGGGCTGACGCTCGCCGTGGCCGACGCCGTCAATAAATTCTTCAAGTATGCCAAGCTCGCGGAACTTAGCCGTCGGGAGAGACACGCCGACCGAGAGAGGCGGATTCCCCCCGCGGCGGGAAAGGCCGCCTGAGCGGCGGAGAAGCGATCCGGCTGCCGCAGTCCCCTCTTCCCGCGATGAAAATTGACAGCAGAGGTTATTGGTTCCGAACGATGCCGAACGGTTTGAAAAAGGGTTAGTTATGGAACTCTCGGTTATAATCGTCAACTGGAATACCAGAGACCTCCTGCGGCGGTGCCTGGAATCGATTGCGGCGGCCGTCACGGGCATCGCGCATGAGATCATCGTCGTGGACAACGCCTCCTCCGACGGCAGCGGCGTGATGGTGAAGGAGCGGTTCCCCGCCGTCCACCTGATCGAGAATCCCGAAAACAGGGGATTCGGCGCCGCGAACAACCAGGCCCTCAGGATCATGGCGGGGAAGTACGCCCTCCTGCTGAACTCGGACGCGATGCTGACGGAAAACGCCGTCTCCGAACTTATAGCCTCTTTAGAAAGACGCCCTGATGCGGCGATGGCCTGCGGCCAGCTTCTCAACGCCGACGGGAGCAGGCAGAACTCCATTGCCGCCTTTCCGACTCTGCTGACGCTCACGGCGAATATGCCTCTGTTGGAATGCCTATTTCCGCGGCGCTTTCCCGGCAAGCGGCAGATGTACTCAGAACCCGTCGAGGTGGATTCCGGGATCGGCGCCTGCCTGCTTGTCCGCAAACGCGCCATTGACGAGGTAGGGATGTTCGACGAACGCTACTTCTTCTTTTTCGAGGAGACGGACTGGGCCTTCCGGATGCGCCGGGCCCGCTGGAAGGTCCTGCACGTTCCGACCGCCTTCATCTACCACCTCCAGGGACAGAGCATCGGCCGGGACGTCCGCTCCCGGATCGAGTTCTACCGCTCCCGCTACCAGTTCTTCCGCAAATGGAGAGGCGACCTGTATTATCTATCCGTCCGCGTCGCAATTTTGGCGCGGCTGGTCGTGAATTGGCTGCTGTCATCCCTGGGAGTCCTCCTTACGCTGGGACTTCAGCGGGGGCTGCGCGATAAGTGGGCGGTGTACGGTAATCTGCTTTTATGGCACATGAAGGGATGTCCCTGACCCATGAACATTTCCGAACGCTTCGACATGCCGGTGGCGGCGCGCCGGATCCTGCTCATCCAACTGGGCGACATCGGCGACGTGATCTGGTTTCTCCCCGCTCTGAGGGCCGTCCGCGAGGCCTTTCCCGCCGCTTGGGTTGCCGTTCTCCTGAGGGGGGGAAACGGGACCCTGCTGGCGGCGGAGGATTCGCCGCCCGCGATCTTCGAGGTCCGCGAGGGGTTCGGGGAGTCTCTCCGCCTGATCCGGGCGCTCCGCCGGGAGAGGTTCGAGGTTGTTTTCGACTTTCGCGGGGACGAGCGGGGGGCTTACATGGCTTTTCTGACGGGGGCGCCTCTCCGCGCCGCCCTGCATTACCCGTCTCTCTCCCGGCTGAGGAGCCGCCTGTTTACGCATCTCGTCCCGCCGTCGGTCGTATCCGCTGCCGCAGGGGCCGCCGATCCCTCTCTTCTTTTCCTCAAGGCCTTCGGGATCGACGCCCGGACGACCGTTCCCGAGCTCGCTCTCTCCAGTGAGGTAAAATATCGGGCGAGGAAGATCCTTGCCGACGAGGGGATATCCCCTTTGGTTGATGTCCCCGCCGGCGGAGAGGCGCGCCCGGAAACCGGAGCGGCCGCAGGAGAAGGCTGGGTGACGATAAATCCGTTTTCCCGCTGGTCTTACAAGGAATGGGGCGTGGAGAAATGGGCGCGGGTGATGGATTGGCTCCGGCGGGATTTCGGAATCGCTTCCGTCATCATCGGGGCGCCGGCCGAAAGGGAGAGGGCCAACGAACTGGCCGGCGTCTGCGCGGGCGGCGTTATCAATCTGGCCGGAAGGACGACATTGGCGGAACTGGCGGGCGTCCTGCATTTCAGCAGCCTGCATATCGGCGTGGACAGCGCCGCGCCGCATATCGCCGCCGCCGTGGGGACGCCGACCGTCACTATCTACGGCCCCTCCGACTGGCGGTACTGGAAGCCCTCCGGGAAGAGGCACCGCGTCGCCGTCTCCGACATGGAGTGCGTTCCCTGCCATCAAAAGGGATGCGAGGGGAGCGGGATAAGCCGCTGCCTCGATACGCTGGAGGCCGGCCGGGTTCAAGAGGTCATCCGCGCGGCGCTTAAGGATTTGGAAGCGGTTTCGCCTCGTCGATCAGCATGATCGGGATATCCTCCCGGATCTCGTAGAGGAGGCGGCAATTCTTGCAGATCAGGCCGTCTCCGGCCTCGGTCAGCAGCAGGCCGCCCTTGCATTTGGGACAGGCCAGTATTTCCAGAAGTTCCTCGCTTATTCCCATCACTCGTTCCTCCATTATCCGTTTCATCCCGCCAGCATCTCCCGGACGGCCTCGAATACCTCCTCCACGCCGATTTCCTTCATACAGCGGGGATCATCGCAGCGCTTCCGGAAGCAGGGACTGCATGGAATCTCTTTCCGGACGATCCGATGGCCGGGGCCGTAAGGGCCGGTCCGGGCGGGGTCGGTCGGCCCGAACAGGGCGACGACCGGCGTTCCCGCCGCCGCAGCGAGATGCATGGGACCGGAGTCGGTCGATACGACGAGGGCTGCCCGGCTATAAAGGAAGGCCAGTTCCCTGAGCGATGTCCTTCCGCCCAGGTTGACGGCTCTGGTCTTCATCAGCGCCCGGATCTTCTCCGGCGGTCCGGCCTCGCTGCCCGTCAGGATCACGCCTAATCCAAGTTCCCGGCGGATCCGGTCGCATAGCTGCGCGAACTTCTCGTCCTCCCAGAATTTCGTCTCCCAGAAAGCGACGGGATTCACGGCCACAAAATCAAGTCTTCCAAAGTCGGATTCTTCCTCGCTTAAAGCCGGTTTCCGATCCCGTCCTTCATCATTTCCCCTCAAACGCGAACCCCGCGCTTCGTTCTCAACCCCCTGCCTTTGAAGGAATTCTCCAACTGTGGCGGCCGGAGATCTCTCGTCCCCTCCCCAAGCTTCTTTTCGTGCCTCCGCAGACCGATCGCCTCTCTTCCCGAAACCTGTTGAAGTGGGAGGTCCAAGCCCCATCCCTGCATTTGCCCCGCCGTTTTCCTTCGCCGTCAAAATCCCCGCGTATTCGTCGAGGAGGGCCGCCACGCGCCGCCTCTCCTCTTCCCCGACGGCGATCCGGAATTCCGTCGCCGCCGTGAGGCAGGCAGTCCCCCCGTCATCCTGCCCTGCGGCCAGGTGGCGGACGAAGTCGAGGTAGCGGTCCACTGCGTGCTTGCCGAGGTCCTCGGGGATCTTTTCGTTGTAGAACAGGCCGCTCCCCTCCTGGAGGCTCGCATAACCCAGCTTTCTTTTCCCGCCGCTCAATGCGACAAGCAGGGCGCTCTTGAAAAGGCCGTGGAAATCGATGACGAGATCCCAGCGGCGGCTGCGCAGCTCCCTATAAAATGCTGTCATTTCCCTCAGGGGCCCTCTGATCCGCCCCCGCCGGATGTCTCTCAGCCAGGTCTTGCGGCGGGAGACGATCACCCGGTTAAGATGGGGATGTTCTACCAGCAGATCGGCGGCGGCCTCCTCGACGACCCAGGCGATGTCCGCGTTCGGATAGAGTTGCCGCAGGGCGGCGAGCGCCGGCAGGGTGTGGATCACGTCTCCGATGGCGCTGAGTTTGACGAGCAAGATATTCACGGGCGGTTCCTCAGGATCCACTCCACGGCTGCGAGGACGTCCGCCGCGACGTAATCCGGCCGCCGGGGATCAGCCTGCCTGCCGGCCTTTTCGCCCATATCGGCTGCCGCAGAACGGTTCTTCGCTGTGTCGGGGGAAATCGCTTCCAGGAGCCGCCCCGGGCTTCCTTCTCCCTTAATGGTCAGGCCGACCATTACTCTTGTATCCAGCCTGGCTGCCGCAGCATTTCCTTCAGGTGCAGCAGGCGTTGACGTTCCTTCTTCAAGCTTTCGCAGTTCCTCTCCGCCGTAACCGGTCCGGACGAGGACCCCCCGCACGCCGGCTCTTGTCCCCGCCTCGATATCCTTGAGCGTATCCCCTACCATGTAAGAGCGGGCAAGATCAAGCCGGAGCTCCCGGGCCGCCCGGAGCAGGAGTCCCGGCGCCGGTTTCCGGCAGTCGCAAGACTGCAGGTAATCTCCCTTCCCCTCGGTCGGATGGTGGGGGCAGAAGTAAAGGCCGTCGAGGAGCGCCTCTTCCGCTCGGAGGAGCTCCCGGAGACGGGCGTGGGTCTTCTCGACGAACGCCTCGTCGTAGAACCCGCGGGCGACCCCCGACTGGTTCGTGACGACGACCGCCTTCATGCCGCTGGCGTTGATAAGGCGGATCGCCACGGCGGCGCCGGGGATCAGTCTCAGTTTCTCGAGGCTGTCGAGGTATCCCGCCTCCTCGTTTATCGTCCCGTCGCGGTCCATAAAGACCGCCGGCCATCGCTTTCTCTCTTTCGTCACTGTGGGCCTCTCGGACAGAAAAGGTTTGTTCTCCAGAAGGGGCGACGGACGATTTTTCCGGGGGCGCCCGCCGCCGCAATGCGACATCCGCCTGGGAAAGGAGGTGCCTTCATGGCGACTCTTTCAATAGTTTTCGCGCGGCGGCGTAGACCTCCTCGACGCCGATCCCTTCCATGCAGCGGAAATCCGTCGGGCAGACCGGCTTGAGGCAGGGGCTGCAATCGACGGCATGGTGAATGACGACGCTTCTTTCCCCCACCGGCGATGTCGTTGCCGGGTTCGTCGAGCCAAATATGGCGACCGTCGGGATCGAGAGCGCCCCGGCGACGTGCATGAGTCCCGAATCGTTCGAGAGAAACAGGCCGCAGCGGTTGATCAGGGCGATCGCCTCCTTGAGGTTCGTTTCCCCCGCGATGTCGGTCAGCCGGCGCCGGGCGCAGTTCCGCACGGCGGCCGTGCTCTCCCGGTCGCCGGCGCTCCCGAAGAGAATGCCCTGCGCCCCCGTCTCGTCGATCAGACGGTCGGCGACGGCAGCGAACCGCTCCGGGAACCATTTTTTCGCCGGCCCGTAGGCCGCCCCCGGCGCGATGCCGATCAGCGGACGGCCCCCGTCCAGGCCGAACCGGGCAAAGAGTTTGTCGGCAATTTCCTCGTAATCTTTTCCCGGCCGGAGGCGGACGCTGCGCCCGGCGGGGGTGCAGCCGAGGGCCTGCACCATCTCGAGATAGTAGTCGATCTGGTGGATCCGCCGGATCGCCTCCGTCCGCCGGACGGAGTGGGTGAGGAGGAGGCCCCGGCCGTCCGAGTTGTACCCGGCGCGCCGCGGAATGCCGGCGAGCAGGGCAAGAATCGCCGCCTCGATCGCGTTCTGCAGGAGGATCGCGCAGTCGAAACCGTGCCTCCGGAGGTCGCCGGCCAGGCGGATTTTTCCCGCGGCGCCGGCGTGGCGTCCCGGCTCCTTAAAGGCGATTACCTCGTCCGCGTCCGGGGAGAGGCGGTAGACCTCGGAGACCCAGGGCTTCGCGAGGACGGAAAGATGCGCCTCGGGCCAGGTCTTCCGGACGGCGGCAAGGGCGGGGAGCGTCATCACGACGTCCCCGATCCAGTTCGTCCCCCGGACAAGCACCCTCTCGATCCCCTCCGTGGGGATTCTTTTCTCACCCCTAACCTTCAATTCCATCTTCCTGCACCATAGTTTAATTGGAAACGTCGCATCGTAAGGGGCGCGTTGGAGATTTTTTCGGGGTACCCTGCCCCCGCAGCGGAGCGCCCGCCGGGAAAACTGTCTGAGCGCCTTCCGGCGCGAATTCGCAGAATCAGCGGAGCGTAGCGCAGCTAATTTTCCCCCGGCAGCTTTAGCTGGGAGGTGCAGGGTCGAAAAAAGATCCCGCGCCCCGATGATGTGACGTTTGCCTGGCTACCCGGATGTTATCAGTCCTTCCGGTGGACCTGGCAGGGCCGGGTCTTCCAACGCTGGTGGAGCCAGAGCCACTGGTCGGGGAAGCGCCGGACCGTCTCTTCGATGATCCCCGTGAAGCGCTGTGTGTTTGCCAGAACGTCCGCCTCCCGGTTGCCGGTGTTAGTAACTTCCACCTCCGGGCCGATCACAAGGCGGTAGCGTCCGTCGGGGCGTCTCGCCATGTACGCCGGAAGGACGGGCGCCTCCGTATGGAGGGCCAGGAGCGCCAGGCCGTCCGTCGTGCAGGCGGGCCGGCCGAAGTAATCCACGAAGACCCCTTCGTACCAGGCGACGTTCTGATCGATCAGGATCCCCAGCATCTCGTTTTGTTTCAGACTACGGAGCATCGACCGCATCGCCCGGTCCTTGGCCACCGGCGTATTGCCGGTCGCCGACCTGACCCGGAGGACGAGCGCATCCAGGACGGCGCTGTCGAGGGGGCGGTAGATGACCACGAGGGATTTGATCAGGAGGGAGGCGGCCACGGCCTCCAGTTCCCAGTTGCCGAAATGGGCCCCGAACATCAGAACGCCCCGCCCCTTCGCCAGGGCCTGCGCGCAATTTTCCAGGCCTTCCGCTTCGACGAGTTTCCCTATGTTGTCCTTCGTCAGGCGGGGAAGGTCGAAGAACTCCGCCGCCACGATCCCCAGATTCCGACAGGCGCCCTTGGCGATGGCGACGATCTGGCCGTCGTTCTTTTCCGGGAAGGCGCGCCGGAGGTTGTACAGGGCGATCAGCCGCTGTCTGGGAACGAGGTGATAGAAGAGCCGGAAGGCGCCCGTGAACAGAGCCCTGCGCAGCGGGGCGGGGATGGCCCGGAAACAGAAAAGAAGGATGTCGGCCAGACGCTGGGCGGTCAATGGCGGCGCCTCACGGATTCGGGTTTTCCACCCTGCCGGGAGTGAAAACCCAGCCCGGCGGGGGGCGTACGAAAGGGGATGCCCGGGCGGGTTCGCTTTCGATGCGCCTCGACTGTTTCTTAATACGCAATGCGGGAGAAAATCAACTCCGCAAACGCCCCGGCGAATTCGATCTCCATACGGATCCGCAGGAGGGAGACCTCGGCCCGGAAATCGGGAATGTCGTGAAGCCGGACGGCATCCTTCGCCGTGGTGAGGACCATGCCCGCTCCGGCCGCCGCGGCCAGCCTCCGGATTTCTTCTGCATCGGCGCGGCCGTAGGGATGATGATCGGGAAAGGCCCGGAAGGCCGCCACCTCCGCGCCCAGCTCCGCAAGGCTTCTTTCAAACGCCTCCGGATGCGCGATTCCGGCGAAGGCGCACACCTTTTCCCCGCGCAGGGCTTCGAGGGGGCGAATCCGCCCCGTTCCCGCCTCGACAAGGTCCTGCGGCCGGCGGATTCCGCGGAATGTGGGAAGGGAGGAGGGGAGAGCGGGAGGGGCGTCCGGTCCTTCCGCTGCCCCCGTCCCGATGAGCATATCTGCGCGGCCAAGCGACGTTGGCAGATCGCGCGGCGGTTCTTCCTTTCCCTCGCTTCTCGTCCGTAGGATGATGTCGGCGCGACGCAGCGAATCAGGAGGTTCTCGCAGCGGCCCCCGGGGGAGAAGAAAACCGTTCCCGAAGGGCCGCGCCGCGTCGAGGAGGCAAATGTCGAGATCCCGGAAAAGGGCCTGGTGCTGGAAGGCGTCGTCGAGGATCAGGCAGTCCGCGCCGAATTTGCCGATTGCCGTCCGCCCCGTGAGGATCCTTTTCGGCCCCGTCAGGACGGGGACGTCCGGCGCCGCTTCTGCGATCAGAACCGGCTCGTCCCCCGCCGCGCGCCAATCCATGAGGATGCGGTTGCCGTCGGAGACGACGTTCACCGGCGCCTTCGCCCTTCCGCCGTAGCCGCGGCTGAGGACCGCCGGCCGCCGGCCCTTCGCCCGGAGGAGATTGGCGAGATAAATGACCGTCGGCGTTTTTCCCGTTCCGCCGACGGTGATATTCCCCACGCTGATGACGGGGCGGGGAAGCTTCTCCTTCCGGATGATTCCCCGGTCGTAGAGGCCGTTTCTCACGGCAACAGCAGCGCCGTAGGGGCAGGAAAGAAGGCGAAGTACGGCGGCAAGGGCGCCGGGGGCGCCGGAAGTCGCTTCTCCTTCCCAGATTTCCCTCACCCTCTCCTTAAATGACAGCAAATCATTCTCCGTTGCGGCCGTTCTCCTTGAACTGCATGTTGTAGAGGCGGAAGTATTCCCCCTGGCGGGCCAGGAGGTCCTCGTGGGTTCCCTCCTCGCGGATCTCGCCGTTGACCAGGACGACGATCCGGTCGGCGTTCCGGATCGTGGAGAGGCGGTGGGCGATGACGAGCGTCGTGCGCCCCTTCATGAGGTTTTCCAGGGCGTCCTGGACCTCGATCTCCGCCTCGGAGTCGAGGGCGGAGGTCGCCTCGTCGAGGATCAGGATCGGGGCGTCCTTCAGCAGGGCGCGGGCGATGGAGATCCGCTGGCGCTCGCCGCCGGAGAGCTTCGTCCCCTGCTCGCCGATCAGCGTGTCGTAGCCCCGGGGAAGCCGCATGATGAAGTCGTGGGCGTTGGCGGCCTTCGCCGCGGCGACGGTCTCCTCCTCGGTCCTCTCGATGTCGCCGTAGGCGATGTTGTTGCGCGCCGTGTCGTTGAACAGGATCGTCTGCTGGGTCACGATCGCGATCTGGCCCCTAAGCGACTCGACGGTGACCGTGCGGATGTCCCGGCCGTCGATGAGAATCGCCCCCTCCGCGATGTCGTAGAAGCGGGGGATCAGGTTGACGAGCGTCGTCTTCCCGCCGCCGCTCATCCCCACGAAGGCGACCGCCTCGCCCGCCCGGATCGTCAGATTGATATCCTTGAGGACGGGCGCCTCTTCATAGCGGAAATTGACGTTTCTGATTTCAATTTCCTTGGCGACCGGCGGCAGAGCAACGGCGTCCGGACGGTTTCTGATCTCGGGCGTGAGGTCGATGATCCCGAAAACCCGCTGGGCGCCGGCGATACCCTGCTGTATCGTGTTATTGACGTTGGTGAGCCTCTTCACCGGCTCGTAGAGCATGATCAAGGCCGTAAGGAACGAGAAGAAGGTCCCCGGCGTGGAGAGGCCCTGGATCACCTGGTAGCCGCCGTAGAAGATGATCGCGGAGATGCCCAGGCCGCCCAGGAATTCCATGAACGGGCTGGCGAGCGCGTTGATCGAGACCGCTTTGAGGTTGAGGCGGAAGAGCCGCTCGTTTTCCGCGGAAAACCGCCGGTTTTCGTACTCCTCCATGCCGAAGGCCTTGACGATCCTGGTCCCCGAGATCGTCTCCTGCAGGAGGGTGGTGAGGCTCCCCAGCGTCACCTGGGTGCGCGTCGCGATCTGCCGCATCTTCTGGCCGAACCTGGCGATGGGATAGACGGCGAGCGGAAAGACGAACATGGCGATGATCGCCAGCCGCCAGTCGCGGTAGAAGATGACAAAGACGAGGCCCAGGAGCGTGAAGGAGTCCTTCAGGAGCGCGGTCACCGCCTCCGAGACTGCCCCCTGAATGCAGCCCACGTCGTTGGTGACCCGCGACATGAGGAGGCCGGTCGGGTTCTTCGTGAAGAAGGCCAGCGACTGGGTCTGGATTTTCCGGTACAGCTCGGCCCGGAGATCGGCGACGACCCGCTGGCCGATGAAACTCATCAGGACCGTCTGGGCGTAGTTGCACGCCCCCTTCGTTAAATAGATCGCAATGACCGCAATCGGGATCCACATGAGCATCTCGGAGTTCTTCTTTAAAAATATCTCGTCGAGGGCGGGCTTGACCAGAAAGGCGAGCGCCGAGGTCGTCGCCCCCACGACGAGCATGCAGAGCATGGCGAGGGCGAATTTGACCGCGTGCGGTTTTGCAAGTTTCAGAAGTCTTTTAAATATTTCCAACCGGTTCACTCCTTGGGTCTATTGGAAATCATGTTCCCTCCGCGCGCTGTGTACATTTTTCGACCCGGCACCTCCTCGCTGCGCTGAATGGAAAATTTGGGACAGCGCCCCTATTTTGCCGCAGGAAAATAAGGGCGCTGTCCCTATTTTCCTCTATTTTCCTTTACGGGCGCTCCGCTGCGGGGGCAGGGCGCCCCGAAAAATCTACAATGCGCGCTTCCGGGAAATGATTTCCATTTAAAAAAGTCGCTCCTTATCTTTTAACATGTCGCAGGCGATCCGGGCCGTCCGTTCCGATGCGCCGGGAGTCCCGAGTTTCTCCCGGATCTCCGCCAGCGCCGCCTTCATCTCCCGCGCCTTCTCCGGTTTGACGAGCAGCTCCCCGATCTCGGCGGCGATCCGCTCGGGGGCGGCTGCGTCCTGGATCAGCTCGGGGACAATCTCCCGTCCCGCGATGAGGTTCGCCAGGCAGATGTGATTCACATGGACGAACCTCCGGCCGAGGGCGTAGGAGGCGGCGGAGACCTTGTAGACGACCACCATGGGCGTCTCCAGAAGCGCGGTTTCCAGCGTGGCCGTTCCCGAGGCGACCATCGCCGCGTCCGAGACGGCGATGACGTCATAGATCTCGTCCCGGATGACCGCGACCCGGACGGGGAAGCGCCGGAGAATATCCCGCACGAAATCGGGGTCGAGCGTTCCGGCGAGCGGGAGGACGAATTCGACCGGGGAGATCTTTTCCGCCAGGATCCGGCAGGCCCCGAGCATCTCCGGCAGGATCCGCGCCGCCTCGGACCGGCGGCTGCCGGGGAGAACGCCCACCGTGATTGCGTCTTCCCTGAGGCCGAAGCGCCTGAGCGCCTCCTCCCGCGTGTATTTCCGCCTGACCTCGTCTAAAAGCGGATGGCCGACGAAGGTCACTTCCACCCCGGCCTTCCGGTAAAACTCCTCCTCGAAGGGTAGGATGACGGCCATCCGGTCCACGGTTTTCCTGATCGTCGCGGTCCGCCCCCTCCGCCAGGCCCATACCTGGGGGCTGATGTAATAGAGGACCTTGATCCCCCGCTTCCGGGCCGCGCGGGCGAGGAAAAGATTGAAGTCAGGGTAGTCGATGAGGATGACCAGGTCGGGCCTCTCGGCGGCGAGCGAATCCTTCAGGAGGCGCATGACCCGGAGGATCGTCCGGAGTCTGGAGACGGCCTCGGTCAGCCCCACGACGGCCATGTCGGCGGCATTGGCAAGGAGCCGCACCCCCGCGTCCCGCATCCTCTCCCCTCCCACGCCGTAGAAGGAGAGGCCCGGTTCGATCCCGCTCATCGCCCGGACGAGATTGCCGCCGTGCAGATCCCCGGACGCCTCGCCGGCGACGATCATGATCTTTCTCGCGTTCACGGCCGCACCTGATCTCCCGCCGGAGAGTCGCCGGAAAGAGGAGGCGCGGGCAGGGGAGCGGGTGCGGTGAAATCCAGCGGATTGCGGGACCGATTCTTCTCGATTGCCTCGTTGATGCGCAGGGCCAGATCGAGGGCTTTGCGGCCTTCCGTTCCAGACACCGGCGGCTTCATCCGTCCCGCCACGGCCCGGACAAAGGCGCGGATCTCCTCCTCCAGCGGATCCAGCGGCTTGACCTCTACCGGGTTCTCCGTGATCGTCAAGTTTCCCCGGGCGTCCCTTCCCCTCCCCAGGGAGACCAGCTCCCGCTTCCGGCAGTCCACGGCGTGGTAGCCCTCGATGCCGAAGAACCGGATCTTCTGCATGACCTTTGCCGTGATCCGGCTTGCCGTGACGTTCGCCACACAGCCGCTGGTGAATGTCAAGCGCGCATTGGCGATGTCCACCTTGTCCGAGAGGACCGACACCCCCACCGCCTCGACGCCCTCGACGGGGGAATCGACGAAATGGAGGATGATGTCGAGGTCGTGGACCATCAGATCCAGGATCACATCCACGTCCGTGCCGCGTTCGAAAAAGGGGTGGAGGCGGTGCGATTCGATGAAGAGGGGCTTCCCGATCACTGTCTCCAGCGCAACGATAGCAGGATTGAACCGCTCGACGAAACCGATCTGAAAGACAAGCCCCTTCGCCGCGGCCAAGGCGATCAGTTCGTCCGCTTCGGCGAGCCTGGCGGCGATGGGCTTTTCCAAAAGGACGTCCACGCCCGCCTTCAGGAAAAGGGAGGCGACCTCATGATGCGCGCCGGTCGGGACGGCGATGCTGACGGCGTCGACCTTCCCTAACAGATCCCTGCAGTCGGTCATGATCTCGCAATCACAGCCCTCCGCCGCCTTTCGGGCCTGTTCTTCAACGATGTCGGCAGCGCCGACGATCCGGCAGCCGGGGATGTTCCGGTATTTCTGCAGGTGGTAGCGGCCCAGATGTCCGGTCCCCACCACGCCGATCCTGATTTCCTTCATAGCATGGCACCAACCCATTCTCCCTGTTTACCGGCATATCCCCCGTTCCGATTTTCTGAGGAACTCCAGGAACTGCCGGACCTCGGGCAGGTCGTCCACCTCTTGTTCGACCTTCTTGATCGCCGCGGTGATCAGGAGCGAGGAGCGGAAAACGATGCGGTAGGCCTCCTTGAGGGCTCCGATCGTCTCGTCGGCGAACCCCCTGCGTTTCAGGCCGATCATGTTGAGGCCGTAGAGCTTGGCGAAGTTGCCGGAGGCCATGACGAAGGGGGGGACGTCCTTGGTCACCGCCGAGGCGCCGCCGATGATGCAGTGGGCGCCGATCCGGGTGAACTGGTGGACGCCGGTCAGCCCGCCGATGATGGCGTAATCCTCCACATGGACGTGTCCCGCGAGGTTCGCCGCGTTGGCCATGACGATGTTGTTTCCCAGCTTGCAGTTGTGGGCGACGTGGCTGTAGGCCATCAGCATGTTGTTATCCCCGATGAGCGTGACGCCGATGTCGGAGACGGTGGCCCTGTTGATCGTGACGTATTCCTTGATCATATTGCGGTTGCCGATTACGACCCGCGTCTCCTCCCCCCTGTATTTCAGGTCCTGGGGATCGCCGCCGATGGAGGCGAACGGGGAGATCCGGCAGGCCGCGCCGATGTCCGTATGGCTCTCGATCACCACATGAGGGCCGATGACCGTTTTCCCCCCGATATGAACGTCGGGGCCGATGATGCTGTACGGGCCGACCTCGACGCCTGCCGCGAGTGTCGCGTCGGGAGAGACGATTGCCGTCGGATGGATGCTCATGACTCTCCCCCCTTCTGCCTCTCTTCGAGGGCCGCGAGGCGCCGCTGCAGGTCGGCGACGGCTTCCCGCAACTCCGGAAGCTTCGGAAGGCAGGCCCCTATTTTCAGCCAGTCCTTGTGTGGTATGTGGGGCGTGCCGGCTACGATTTGTCCGGGGGGCACGTCCCTGTGGACCCCCGACTGGGCGGCCACCATCACATGGTCCCCGAGCCGGATGTGGCCGACGATCCCCGCCTGGCCGCCGACGACGACCCCCGTGCCCAACTGCGTACTGCCGGAGATTCCGACCTGGGCGACGATGACGGAATATTCGCCGATCACCACGTTGTGGGCGATCTGGACGAGGTTGTCGATCTTGACTCCCTTTTGGATCCAGGTCCTGCCGAGGGCGCCGCGGTCGATCGTCGTGTTTGCCCCGATCTCCACATCGTCGTCGATCTGGACATAGCCGACCTGGGGGATCTTGATGTTTTCCTTTCCCGGCCGGGCGAACCCGAAGCCGTCGCTGCCGACGACGACGCCGGCGTGCAGGACGACCCGCCGGCCGATCAGGCACCGGCGATAGACGACGACATTGGGATACAGGATGGATCCCTCCCCGACGATAGCTTCCCTGCCGATGAAGACCCCCGGATAGAGGATCGCCTTTCTCTCGATGCGGGCCCCGCGCGAGACGTGGACGCCGGGATAGACGGCCGCCTCCGGCGAGACGTCGGCCCCCGGCTCTATGCTTGCATTTTCGCTGACGCCGGGCTCTTCCTCCTCCTCCGGGTGGAAGATAGCGAGGAGCCGGCCCAGGGCGACATAGGGGTCGGCGACGATCAGGAGGTTTTTCCCGGGGCAAGACGTTCCGGGCGCCACGATGATCGCCCCGGCGGCCGTAGCGTCCAGCTTCTTGCGGTACTTCGGATTGGCCAGGAAGGTGATATCCCCTTCGCCCGCCTCCTCGATTCCCCGGATTCTCTCGATGACGACCCCGCCGTCGCCGCTGACGTCGCCGCCCAGGAAGGCGGCAAGCTCGTTTAGTGATTTCTTCAACTTGCTATCACTTCTTGGGTTTGTACGTCCTGTTGAATTCCTCGATCACCCGTTTAGTCAGATCGTTCTCCTTGGCGTAATAGGCCAGGGGGATCGCGCTTACGTCGATGATCGTGGTGTATTTTTCCTTCTCGCCGATGGTCTGGACGAGTTTGAGGATATCGGGGATCAGTTTCTTGGCAAGGTCCTGATCCTTGACCTGGAGTTCCTCATTGGAATCCTTCACCAGGAGCTGGTAGTCGCGGAATTTCTTCTGATAGGCCAGTTCCTTGTCCTTCAGCGCCTCTTCCTTGAGGAGCGGCTTCTGCTTTTCCAGCTCATCCTTGAGCTTCTTGAGTTCTGTTTCCTTCTCCTGGATGGCCGCCTTGTTCTTCTCGAAGGCCTTCTTGAAATCCTCGGCCGCCTTCTTGCCGGCGCCGGAGGAGAGCATGACCTCCCTTATGTCCACGAAGCCAGTTTTATCTTCCGCTACCGCCTGGGCGCCCGTGAGCGCCAGGACCGCCAGCAGAACGCCAATAACGATTAAACCATATCTCTTCATCGAATCATCCCTTTCCCTATTTCGTTATGAGACACTTGGAAATCATGTCCCGGAAGCGCGCATTGTAGATTTTTCGGAACGAAAAATGTACGGCGCGCGGAGGGAGCATGATTTCCGGATACCCCCTACATGAACATCCCGATCGTGAACTCCCATCGGCTGGGAGATTCGCCGTCCTTGCGGTCAAGGACGTATCCCCACTCCAGCCGGAGCGGCCCGATGGGCGAATACCATCTGATGCCCCCCCCCGCCGTCTTTCTCATGTCGCCCAGATGATAGCCCTTGTTCCAGGTGTTGCCGGTGTCGAAGAAGAAAACCCCCCTCATCCCGGCGTTCTTGATCAGCGGGAAGGTATATTCGGCGTTGAAGGTCAGCATCGTGACGCCGCCGATGACATCCCCCGTTGCGGGGTCCTTCGGCCCCACTTCCCTCAGACCGCGCAGGGAGTTGATCCCGCCGAGGTAGTACCTCTCGTAGACCGGCACCTCCTTTCCCTCGTTTCCCTTGACGGCGCCCATCCGGCCGCGAATGCCGAAGATGCCGTCGAGCGGCAGCGGGAAGAACCAGGCGGAGCTCGCCCCGTAACGGGTATAGCTGACGTCGCCCAACAGCGGGCCGCCGGTATATTCCACCGAGGCGCTGTTGCGGGAGCCGCTGGCGGGGAATATCGGGTCGTCCGTCGAATCCCTCGTCAGGCTGACGGTGACGCCGCTGCTGGTCGTCTCCCCCGCCTGTTTCTTGACGTAATAGGACGCCCCTTGCTGGATGTCCTTCACGTTGTCCAGGGAGAGCCGGTAGCCGACGTAGCCGGTGACGTATGGCCACAGAGGATAGCCGAAGGTCGCGCTGAAGCCCTTGGAATCGAGGTTGTAGGAGTCGTACTCCCTGTAGAGGTTCCAGAGATCGAACTTGCTCCACAGCGGCATGTCGAACAGCCAGGGTTCGATGAAGGAGAGGTCGTAGAGGGTCGTGCGGGAGCCGAGAGACGCCTTGAGGCTCAGGATCTGCCCCCGTCCGAAGAGGTTCTGCTGGGATACCTGGGCCGAAAACACGGCGTGGTCCAGGGCGCTGTATCCGGCGCCGATGCTGAAGATCCCCGTCGGTTTTTCCTTGACGCGAATATTGACGTCCGTCAGTGTCTCGTCGGGGCCCTTTTCGGCCTGGAAGTCGATCTCCTCGAAGTACCGCAGGCGGTTGAGGGCCATGTAGCTGTCCTTGAGCTTGGTCCGGCTGTAGAGATCCCCTTCGATCACGGAAAGCTGGCGGCGAATCACCTTGTCGCGCGTCTTGGTGTTCCCGGTGATGTTGATCCGGTTGAAATAGACCAGCTTCGCCTTCGCCATTTCATAGGTCACGTCGACGGTCTGGGTTTCCTCGCGCGGTTCGGTGCGGGGGATGACGTCGGCGTTCGCGAAGCCCTCGTCGTTGCAGGTCTGGGTCAGGTAATCGATGTCCTTCATGACCGCTTCCCGGTCATAGAAGTCCTTCTTGCTGATCCTGAGTTTTGCCAGCAGGTCCGCCCGGGAGGTCTTCAGCTCGTCGCCGGTTATCTGCACCTTGCCGACGCGGAACTGTCTTCCTTCCGAGACGGGGATCTTGACGGTGATCCCTTCTCGGTCATAGGTTATCACCGGCTCGCCGACCTGGGCGTTGATGAAGCCGTTGTTGAGGTAGAAGGCGTTGATCTTGCCCACGTCCTGCTTGAGCTGTTCCTTCTTGAGGACGCCGGAATCGGTGAAGAAGTGAAAGATCCCCCATTCGTCGGTGGTCATCATGTTTTTGAGTTCCTTCGTCGTGAAGGCCCGGTTGCCCTCAAAGACGATGTTCCGGATGAAGAGCTTCTCATGTTCGACGATAGTGATCAGGATGGCGACGTCTCTCTCCCTCTCCCGGACGATCTCGTAGCTGATCTCGGCGTTGTAGAACCCCTTGCCGTCGTAGAGGGTCTTGATCTTCTCCATGTCGGCCTTGAGTTTCTCCGGATTGACGGTCTGCCGGCTCCGGACGCTCATGACGCCCTCGATGTCGTCTTTTTTTAGAGCCTTGTTTCCCCTGATCCGGATTTCCGTGATCAGGGGCTTTTCCACTACGGTGAAGATGATCGTCTTGCCCTCGGGAGAGTCCTTCACTTCCGCCGTGACGTCGTCGAAAAAACCCATCCCGAAGATCGCCTTGATGTCGGCGGAGAGGTCCTCATCGGTAAAGATGTTGCCCCGGGCGCTCTTGAGGACCTGATTGATGGCGCTGCTTTCGATCTTGCGGTTGCCCATAAATTCGATACCGGCAATCCGGTATTCCTGGGCGATCCTGCCCAGGATGTCCAAACGGAGCCGGGCGAGAATGGCCTCGATGTTCTCCCGCCCCCGTCCCTGAACGAAGACCCCCGGCAGGAGCCTCACGTCGCGGATGTCGATCAGGCGCACATCGACGCTTATCCTTTCCCCGAATTCGGATATGCTCCCCGCGACGGTGAAGTCGGCCCCGATCTTCCTTCCCACTTCGAGGGCCAGCGCGTCTTCGACGCGCCTCCCCGCGACGGCGGCGGCGATCTGCTCGCGCTCAACGAGACGGATGTCTTTTGATTTCAGGAGCTCCGCGGCGATGCCCCGGTAAACCGTTTCCCTCAGCTCGGCGGCGCCGTCGGGGGCGGTGCTGTGCACCTCAAAAGGGAACAATGCAACTTTTTTGATGTTTTCTGCTGCTGTTCCCCGGGGAGGCAGGAGGAGAAACAGGACCAGAAACGTCGTGACGCCGGCGGTAAACAGTTTTTTATTCACGGTTGTACATCCTTCCGTCGCGCAGACCGATTTGCTGGGACATCCGGTCGGCCAGCGATTGGTTGTGCGTGACCACGATCAGCGTGATCCGCTTCGTTTGGTTGAGTGATATCAGGATGTCTTCTATCTTTTTTCCGGTTTCCGTGTCAAGGTTTCCTGTAGGTTCATCGGCGAGGAGGATGTCCGGTTCGAGGATGAGCGCCCGGGCGATGGCGACCCGCTGCTGCTCCCCGCCGGAGAGCTCGCCGGGCTTGTGGGTGGTCCGGTCTCCCAGCCCGACCCCGGCGAGGATCGCCCCCGCCCGCCGCTTTGCCTCCGCCTTAGGGACCCGCTGGATCAGGGCCGGCATCATGACGTTCTCCAGGCTGCTGAATTCCGGCAGGAGATTGTTGAACTGGAAGACGAAGCCGATCTTCCGGTTCCGGAAGCCGGCCAGCTTCGGTTCGGGCCAGGTGTAGACGTCGATCCCGTCGAACAGCACGGACCCCGACGTCGGGCGGTCCAGGGTGCCCAGAATGTGGATCAGTGTGCTCTTGCCCGCGCCCGACACGCCGACGACCGCCAGCGAATCCCCGCCAGCGATGCCGAGATCGATCCCCTTGAGGACCTCGATCTTCCGGCCGTCCTTGATGAATGTCTTGTAGAGGTCCCTGACCTGTATCATCTACCTGTCTCGCTCATATGCAGCAACTTTTGGGAATCATGCTCCCTCCGCGCACTGTACATTTTTCGTTCCGAAAAATCTACAATGCGCGCTTCCGGGACATGATTTCCAAATTGCACACAGATTCATCGTCTCACTCATAGCGCAATGCCTCCGCCGGATCCAAACGGGAGGCCCGCCAGGAGGGGTAGATCGTCGAGAGAAAGCTGATCAGGATCGTCCCGACGATGATGATCCCCACGTCGCCGTAGTTGACCTGGGAGGGGAGTTCGCTGAGGTAGTAGACGTCGCCGGGGAGGATCTTGAAGCCGAAGAGCCTCTCCACGAAGCGGGAGAGCGCCTCCAGGTTGAAGGCTACGGCCAGCCCCGCGAGGCAGCCGAAAAAGGTGCCGACCGCCCCCACGATCAATCCCTGAAAGATGAAGATCTTCATGATGGCGCCCCGGGTCGCGCCCATTGTCTTGAGGATGGCGATGTCCTTGTTTTTTTCCATGACGATCATGATCAGGGCGCTGATGATATTGAAGGCCGCCACAAGAACGATCAGGGAAAGGATGATGAACATGACGCGCTTCTCCAGTCTCAGCGCCGAGAAGAGGTTTCTGTTCATCTCCATCCAGTTGCGGCCCCAGTAGGGATAGCCAAGCTTTTTCTCGATGGCTTTCGCGATCCGGTCGGCCTTGTAGATGTCGTCAACGCGGATTTCCAGCCCGGTGACCGTGTTGCCCATGTTGAGAAACTCCTGGCAGTTCTTCAGGGAGACGAAGGCGAGCGTCGAATCGTATTCGTAGAAGCCGGACTCGAAGATGCCGACCACGACAAAAGGCTTCATCCGCGGCACCATCCCCATCGGCGTGGAGATCCCGGAAGGGGAGACGACGTGGAGGGTTTCGAAGAGAAACACCCCCAGGTTCTTGGCCAGTTCGCGGCCGATGAGGATCCCGGGGAGGGAGGAGGTCGCTGCATTCAATCCGGGGATTCCCGGCTCGCCGTTGGCAAGATAGTCGAGTTTCCCCTCGCTGATCTTGCCCAGGTTGATCACCTTCAGGGCGTCTTTCGTGGAAAGACCCCTGAGCACGATGCCGGTCACGTTGTCGCCTTTCTTGAGCATCGCCTGGCTGTAAATGAAGGGGGTGGCGGCGACAACGCCGGGCACCTGGGCAATCTCCCGCATGACTCGGGCGTGGTCGCGCATCGCGCCGCTGTATTCCATCAGGAGGATATGGGAATTGATCCCCAGGATCTTGTTGCGCAAATCGGTTTCGAAGCCGTTCATCACGGCCAGCACGATGATCAGGGCGGCGACCCCCAGGAAGATCCCGGCGACGGAGATGAAGGTGATGATGGAAACGAAGATCTGTTTCCGCTTCGCCCTGAGGTAGCGCAGGCTGATAAACAGCTCATAGGACATCATCGCTGGGTGCTCTCCACTAATCGAGACCTTTGGAAATCATGCTCCCTCCGCGCGCTGTACATTTTTCGTTCCGAAAAATCTACAATGCGCGCTTCCGGGACATGATTTCCAAGTTTCTTGATAGGCGACGGTCTCCCGACCGCGCCCACGCTCAATTTGCCCGGCGGTCCGTCCGGCCGTCATTGTTCCCGGGACCGCAGCAGCGGGAAGAGGATCACGTCCCGGATTGACGCGGAGTCGGTGAAGAGCATCACGAGCCTATCGACGCCGATCCCCTCGCCCGCCGTCGGCGGCATTCCGCATTCCAGGGCGCCGATGTAATCCTCGTCCATCTCGTGGGCCTCCAGATCGCCCGCTTCCCTTTCCTTGAGCTGCATCTGAAAGCGTTCGCGCTGGTCCTCCGGATCGTTGAGCTCGGAAAAGGCGTTGGCGATCTCCTTCCCGCAGATATAGAGTTCAAAACGGTCGGTAAGGCTTTGATCCGCCGGGTTTCGCCGGGAGAGGGGCGAGACGTCCACGGGATAGTGGGTGATGAAGGTGGGCTGGACGAGGCTCTTCTCCACCGTTTCTTCGAAGACGGCCATCAGCACCTTGCCGGGCGGGTCGGCCGGTTTCACCTCGATTCCCAGTTTGGCGGCATGGTCTTTGAGCCGCGCGAAGTCGTCCAGAACCGCCGGTTCCAGGCCGCCGATTCGCACGACCGCGTCCCGGACCGTGATCCGCGGCCAGGGAGGGGTCAGATCGATCTCCCGGCCCTGATAGCAAAATCTCAGCGAGCCGAAAAGGTCCCGGGCGACGAAGGCGAGGAGTTCCTCGGTTGTGGCCATCAAATCCTCGTACGTCGCATAGGCCTGATAGAACTCCATCATCGTGAATTCGGGGTTGTGAAAGGCGGATATCCCCTCGTTTCGGAAACTCCGGTTGATCTCGAAGACCCTCTCCAGCCCGCCGGTGACCAGGCGCTTGAGGTAGAGCTCCGGGGCGATCCGGAGGAAGAAGTTCATGCCCAGGGCGTTGTGGAAGGTCTTGAAGGGACGGGCTACGGCGCCGCCGGCCTTGAGCTGCATCATCGGGGTTTCCACCTCCAGGAAGTCGCGCTCTTCCATGAAGCGGCGGATGAGGCTGATGATGCGGCTCCGCATGTGGAAGACCTTGCGGACTTCCGGATTGACGATCAGATCGAGATGGCGCTGCCGGTAACGGGTCTCGATATCGGTCAGCCCGTGCCACTTTTCCGGCAGGGGGCGGAGGGATTTGGAGAGGAGGCGGAGGCCGTTTTCCTCCACGTCGATCGTCAGTTCCCCGGTTTTGGTCTTGAAGACCCGGCCGGCGATCCAGACGATGTCGCCCATGTCCAATTTCTTGAACAGCGAGAAGGTTTCTTCCCCGACCTGGTTTTTCCGGAGAAAAGCCTGGAGCCGGCCCTTGCGGTCCTGGATGGTGATGAAGGCGCCCTTGCCGAAGTCCCGGACGGCCATCAGCCGTCCCGCGAGGGTGAAACGTTCCGTAACTTTTTCCAGCGCCTCCTGATCCAACTGCCCATATCGCTCGACGATCTCGGCGGTCGTCTGCCCGACCCTGACTTCATTGGGGTAGAGGTCTATCCCGCCCGCCTTCAGGGATTCGATCTTTTCCCGGCGTTTCCTGATCAGTTCGCTTTCTTCCATCTATGGTTTGCCCCGTGTTTTTCTATCCTTGAAATCCGTGTTCGGCTATTGCACATGAGTCTCATAGCGCGAATTTGACTATATTTTTTTTCCGCATTAGTCAAGCAAGAACTTTGTCAACTTTCGGGTTGCGGGCGCCGGGCGACTTGTGTATGATCAGCCCAAATCGCCGTTTTGAGGAACGGAAAAACGCAAGGCGGAGGTGATTTGCAAAATCAGGCAGGAAAGGGGGAGAACATGATCAACAAGGCGATCCTGGTGGGGAGGCTGGGGGCCGATCCGGAGGTGAGATATACGCCGGACGGCATGATGGTCACCAACTTCCGAATAGCGACGGACGAGCAATGGAAAGACAAGAACGGGGAGAAGGTGCAGAAGACGGAGTGGCACCGGATCGTCACCTTCGGGAAACTGGCCGAGATATGCGGCCGGTATCTGGTCAAGGGAAAGCTCGTTTATCTGGAGGGCCGGCTGCAGACGAGAAACTGGGAGGACAAGGAGGGGAACAAGCGTTCCACGACCGAGATCATCGCCTCCAACATGCAGATGCTCGATTCGAAAGGCCAGCGAGGCGCCGAGGCGCCGGCGGAAGAGCCCCCGTTGCCCCAACCGGGGGCGGACGGCCCTCTGCCCGATGACGACGTCCCCTTTTAAAGGGATCAGGGTTTCTTCTCTTCGGCCTTCTTTTTTTCGGAGTCGGGCGTAATGTCGATCTCGTTGGGCTCGCGGGTGGCTTTCTTGAAATTCTTTATGCCCCGGCCGAGCGCGCTGCCGATCTCCGGAAGCTTGCCGGCGCCGAATATGATCAGGATGATCACAAGGATGACCAGCAGTTCTGGCATGCCTATTCCAAACATGGTTTCATAACCTCTTTTAAGGGTTTTCCTGCCGATCATCTTAGAGCATCGGCCCGGCATTGTCAAACACTACTTCCGGCGGCTTCGTAAAAAGTCCGGATGCTGCGCTAAAGCTTCACCCTTCGTCGTTGCAGCGTACGCCAAAGTACGCCTCACTCCTCAGGTTTCGCGCGCCTTGCCTGCGGCCTTTTTACGAAGCCGCCCCTTTTTCAAGGCTTTTAAGATTTTTTACGAGTTCGTCACTTCTGGCGGCTTCGTAAAAAACGCGCCTCTTCAAGGCGTTTTTTTCTCTGCATCCGTCTCCGGCAGGCGCAGGTGGACGACCTGGCCTCTCTTTCCCGGGCTTCCCAGCGATTTCCCCTCCAGGATAAGTTCGATCCCCCCGGCGTTGCCGATATCGAGCTGGAAATAACCGGCGGCGGTCCGCTCGATCCTGTCGCCCGGCTTGAGCAGGACCTGGTAGGGAGGCTCCCGGTCTGCCGTGATCCGGACCCAGGTTGTCTCCCGGGCTTCGATGACGAGATGGCGCTTCCCGCCCGGCGGAATAGCGGCGGGCGGGCCGGCGGTTTGCGCCACTGCAGGCGCCGCCTGGGCGGGAGGCGCCGGGACCGAAGGCGGCGCTGCCGGCGCCGTCTGCTCCCGGGCAGGGGGTGGTTCGACGGACGGCGCCGGCAAGACCGCCTTTTCGGACTGATCATAGAGGAAAAGCGCATAGACCAGGATCCCGGCGATAATTACGGCGGCGAGGCTCAGGCACAGGAACTGGTAGCGCCGGCCTTTTTCCGGCCAGGGCTTTCGCACGGCCGTCTCCACGCCGCGGGGCTTCAGGCCTTCAAGATACCGCCCGTAGTTCTTCAGCAGGGGATTCTCGTCGATCCCCACGGCGCGGGCGTATTTCCGAATGAAGTCTCTCGCATAGACGGGAGGCGGAAGCCGGCTGAAATCGCCTTTTTCCACCGCCTCAAGATTGACCAGGCTGACGCGCGTCGCCTCGAAGACGTCCCTGAGCGATAGTCCCCGCCGCTCCCGCGCTGCCTTGAGGTCCTCAAATGGTTCCGGCGGCAGCGCGTTTATCCCGGTCTCCTCCGGCAGATTATTTTTCCCTTTCACCATATCCACGCTCCAGGGCTTTCACCCGAAGATGCCTCTTACCCCCAACCCCCCGTATCCGTTACCGGTCAAGCGCCGATCCATAACACCGCCCTGTTTCCCTCCCCCTTGAAAGGGTAGTGGGGGGGATTTTCACCCTTGTGTCCAAACCGGACAAGCTGCCGATACGATTAGCATCATTTGCCGGGACGCGCAATATAAAGATGACGGCTTCGTAAAAAGACCGGATTATGCAAGTTCATCAGATGACCGCGGACAGGGAATTTCCCCTGGTTTTTTACCCGGTTTTATGCTGGTATGGCCGCCGAAAACAGGCCTTGTCAATTCTGAGGATTTGGGAACGTGTGAAAATGCTGACAATTAATGATTGCCGGAGGTTCATCGAGGCGGTTGCTCAAGAGGCGGGGGCGCTCCTGCGCGGGAGGATCCACGAAACCCATACGGTTCAGTACAAGGGCGAGATCAATCTGGTCACGGAAGCGGACCGGCTCTCCGAGGCGCTGATCGTGGAGCGGATCCGCGGGGCATTTCCGGGCCATGACATCCTGACGGAAGAATCTCCGGAGACCGCGAACGGTTCGGAATTCCGGTGGATCGTCGATCCGCTGGACGGGACGACGAACTACGCCCACGGCTATCCCGTCTTCTGCGTCTCCATCGCCTTTGAGGCGGAGGGAAAGATCCGTCTGGGCGCCGTCTTTAACCCCATGCTTGGGGAACTTTTCGTTGCGGAGGAGGGGAAAGGCGCCTTTCTCAACGGCCGGCCTCTCAAGGTCTCCCGGACGGCGGAACTCTCCCGCGGCCTGCTCGCCACCGGTTTTCCGTACGACATCCGGGACGACCGGAACAACAACATGAATTACTTCCGGGCGCTGGCCATGAGCGCCCAGGCCGTCCGCCGGGCCGGCTCGGCCGCCCTCGACATGGCCTATCTGGCGGCCGGTCGCTTCGAGGGCTTCTGGGAGTTGAAGCTCATGCCCTGGGACACCGCGGCCGGCTGGCTGCTCGTCACCGAGGCGGGCGGCGTTGTGACCGATCTCAAGGGAAGCCCCTACGGCCTCGCTTCGCCGCACATCCTCGCTTCCAACGGCCTCGTCCATAAGGAGATGGTGGGCGTCCTCGCCAAGGCCGATCCCCCGGACATGTTATAAGTCCGGTCAGCAGGCGGTCGGTTTGACGAGCACCCTCCTCGTCCGCGGGCCGTCGAATTCGCAAAAAAACAGGGATTGCCAGGTCCCCAAAACCAGCCTGCCGTTTTCTACGAGGACCGTCTGGGACGCCCCGAACAGGGAGGCCTTGATGTGGGCGGCGGCGTTCCCCTCCGCATGCCGGTAGCCCGCGGAAAGCGGGACGATCCTGTCCAGGGCCGCGAGGATGTCCCGGGGGACGTCGGGATCGGCGTTCTCGTTGATCGTGACCGCGGCGGTCGTATGGGGGACAAAGACGCGGCAGAAGCCGTTTTTGATCCCGCTTTCGCCGACCGCGGCGGCGACGCGGTCCGTGATGTCGATCATCTCCGTCCCGGCCGTCGTCCTGATCGTGAGCTGTATCATCTCAACCTCCTCCGTAAGACTTTTGGAAATCATGCTCCCTTGAAATCGTTCCCTACAGGGTTTTTCCGGCGGGCGCCCCGCTGTTCTTCGTCAAGGCCTCGTGGAGCCGCCGGCCGATCTCCAGTCCCCTGTCGATGAAATCGGGGCCATAGCGGCGGCCCGTCTCCGTCCGGAAGCTCCCGCGGATCTTTCGGATGCCTTCGAGTCCCCTGAGAAAGCCGGAAAGAAGTGCCTCCAGGGGGATCCCCCGGGGGTCGATCATCGCCCAGAGGGTTTCCGTGAAGTTATCCGGTCCCCAGCGAAATTTGTCGGCATCGTAGAGGACGTCGGAGAGGAGCCGGGCCGGGGGACCGGCCGCAGCCCGGCAGGGACGGAAGGCCTCGTGATTGCGGATGGCGCCGGCGATGCCTTCCCGTTCTTCATCCCCAAGCGGAAATGATCGCAGAATCTCTCCCGCCTCCTTGGCCCCCCGCTCGGCATGATCCCTCTCCGTTCGCCGGATGTCGTGCAGGAGGCCGGCCAGATGGGCGAGGAGGACCAGCCGCCGGACGCGGCTGTCGGCGACTCCTTCCTCGATAAGGATCAGGGCGCCCGCATCGACGGCCACCTTTTCGACGTGGGTCTGTCCATGGCCGAGGCAGGCGCCCCGGTCTTCTATGATTCGGAGCGCCGCCGCGACGAGCGGTCCGGCGAGCATTTCCCGGGAGAGCGCCACCTCGCGCCCCTTTTCGAGGTAGAAGCGGGGCGTCCCGACCTCAAGGGCGATCTTTCGGGAAAGCGCAATGGCCCGGCTGTACTGCTCATTGGGCACTCTTCATTCCTCCGGGTTTTTTATGACAATGTCCCATCCCTGTATCCCTCCCCCGTTGAACGGGGGGAAGGGCGGGGGTGATTATCATCCTCCTTTGCGCCTGCCTCAGGCACGATGGATAAATGTTGGGTACCCTATCCGGTGAGTCGCCGGCATTATAGGACAGACTGGAATGATTTTCACCCATTTTTACCGGGCTCCTGCCCTAATAAATTCCGCCCCAATAAATTCTTGACTTTCACCGGACAGGGGAATAAACTTCCGCCAACATAAGTTTGGATTAAGACATTTTGCAGTGTTGAAGGCGCCTGCCGAATATTGCCAGCTTCGGCGGTTTTTCTTTCCGGCATGGCTGTAATCCGACTTATAAGAATTGAAGAAAGGAGGATGCAAGCGATGCCAGAAGGTAAAGTGAAGTGGTTCAACGAGCAGAAGGGCTTCGGATTCATCGAGAAGGATGAAGGCGGGGATGTATTCGTACATCACAGCGCCATCCAGGCCACCGGCTTCAAGACGCTGGCCGAGGGCCAGCGCGTCAGCTTCGACGTGGTCCAGGGTCCCAAAGGCCCGGCGGCGGCGAACGTAAAGGCGATCTAAGCGGGTCTGCTGCTGACAAAAAAGAGGGGCTAAGCGAATTGTTTAGCCCCTCTTTTTTATTGGCGCGCCCAGGAGGATTCGAACCTCCGACATTCAGATTCGTAGTCTGACGCTCTATCCAGCTGAGCCATGGGCGCGTATTTTCTTTTCAATGGCGGAGAGAGCGGGATTCGAACCCGCGGTACACCTTTAAAGGGCGTACAATCGCTTAGCAGGCGATCGCTTTCGGCCACTCAGCCATCTCTCCGCGTTTTTTTGCGGCGCACTGACGACCCGGGCCGGTGGATCGTCATCATTTCTGGCGGAGGGAGCAGGATTCGAACCCGCGAACCTTTCGGTCAACGGTTTTCAAGACCGCCGCCATAGACCACTCGGCCATCCCTCCGCACTTTATTCATGCTACCCCGCGGCGGGAATCCTGTCAACCCCTCCCATATAGGGCCGGAGCGCCTCGGGGATCGCGACGCTTCCGTCTGCCTGCTGGAAGTTCTCCAGGACGGCGACGAGGGTCCTGCCCACGGCGAGGCCGGAGCCGTTCAGGGTATGGACGAATTCCACCTTTCCGCTCTGTTCGCGGCGGAAGCGGATCGACGCCCGGCGGGCCTGGAAATCCCCAAAATTGCTGCACGAGGATATCTCCCGGTAGGCCTCCTGCCCGGGGAGCCACGCCTCGATGTCGTAGGTCTTCGCGGCGGAGAAGCCCAGATCGGCCGTGCAGAGACTGACCACCCGGTAGGGTATCTTCAGCCTCCTGAGGACTTCCTCTGCGTCCAGCGTCAATCTTTCCAGCTCCTCATAGGAATCCTCGGGCCTGGCGAACTTGACCAGTTCCACCTTGTTGAACTGGTGCTGGCGGATCAGCCCCCGCGTGTCCTTCCCGTAGGAGCCGGCCTCCGCCCGGAAGCAGGGGGTATAGGCCGCGTAGCGAAGCGGGAGGCTCTTCTCGGCGATGATCTCGTCCCGGTGGATGTTGGTCACGGGGACCTCCGCAGTCGGGATGAGGAAATAATCCGTCTTGTCGATCCTGAAGAGGTCTTCCTCGAACTTCGGGAGTTGGCCGGTTCCCGTCATGCTTTCCCGGTTGGCCAGAAACGGCGGCAGCACCTCGGTGTAGCCGTGCCCGGCGGTGTGGAGATCGAGCATGAAATTGATGAGCGCCCGCTCCAGCCTTGCCCCGAGCCCCCGGTAAAGGGTGAAGCGCGCCCCGGCGATCTTCGCCCCGCGGGCGAAATCCAGGATGTCCAGGGCCTCGCCGATCTCCCAGTGCGGCCGCGGCGCGAAGGAGAAAGAGGGTTTTTCTCCCCAGACGCGGACGACCGGGTTGTCCTCGGCCCCCTTCCCGCAGGCGACCGACTCGTGTGGGATGTTGGGAAGCGTTATCAGGATCTGCCGGAGCTCCTCATCCATTCCCTTGAGCGACTCGTCGAGCTCCCTGATCCGGTTCGATACCTCCCCCATCCGGGCGATGAGGTCCGCGGCGTCTTCCTGCTTCTGCTTGCGCTCGCCGATCAGCTTTGAGACGGCGTTGCGTTCGCCCCGCAGCCCCTCGACCTCCTGGATGATCTCCCGCCGCTTCGCATCGAGGGCGGCGAAACGCCCCAGGTTCATCTCCTGGCCCCGCTCCCGCATCCTGGCGGCGACGAAGTCGATGTTCTGGCGGAGGTATTTGATGTCCAGCATTTATATTCCCACTTTCCGGTTTAAGGGTGAAGCGCAACGCTGCATCCGGACTTTCTACGAAGTCGTTAGGGGCGTTTTCCCTATCACTTTGACAATTTGAAGTCAATCAATTTAATGTCCCGCACTTCAATTCCCTTGACACGGAGGGACCCTGTTCATATAGTCGGGCCAAAACAACCGGGCCGGGATAATGGGCGGCTCCAAGGAAAGGAGAAACAGGCATGGCGGGCGTTGACGGCGGGATCATGTTTCCCGCGGAAAGATTGCGGGACTGGACGCAGGAGGTCCTGCAGAAAGCGGGGGTGAGCCGGGATGATGCGGCGCTGCTCACCGATTCCCTGATCGAGGCCAACCTCCGGGGCGTGGACACCCACGGGATAACCCGGATGCTCTGCGTCTACGTGGAGCGGATCCGCAGGGGGGTCATGAGCGCGAAGAGCGACTTCATCGTCGTGCGCGAGAAGGCCTCCACCGCGCTGATCGACTGCCGCAACAGCATCGGCCAGGTGGGCGCGGCGCGCGCCATGGGGATGGCGATCGAAAAGGCCGGAAAGACCGGCGCGGCCTTCACGGCCGTGACCCATTCCAACCACTACGGGATGGCGGCCTACTGGGCCATGATGGCCCTCCCGCACGGGATGATCGGCTTCAGCTCGACCAACGCCCCGGCCACCGTGGCCCCCACGGGCGGCTGCACGGCGATGTTCGGCACCAATCCCTTCGCCATCGCCATCCCCGCGGGCAGGGAACTGCCGGTGGTCCTGGACCTGGCGACGACGGTGGTCGCCCGCGGCCGGATCATCCTCCACGCCAAGCAGGACAAACCGCTGGAGCCCGGCTGGGCCTTCGACGAGCGCGGCGTTCCCACCGTTGATCCCCACGTGGCGCTCAAGGGACTCCTTGCCCCCATCGGCGGCTACAAGGGCTACGGGATCATGCTGGCGGTGGATTTTCTCTGCGGGGTCCTGACCGGCTCGAATTACGGAACCCATTTCCCCGGGTTCCTGGCGGACAACATGACCGACCCGACCGACGTCGGGAGCGTCTTCGCGGCCCTTAACGTCGAGAGCTTCATGGACCTGCCGGAGTTCACGGCGGCCGTCGATCGGGCGCTTGTCGAGATCAAGTCCTCCGCCCGGGCCGAAGGGGTGAAGCGCATCTACATCCCCGGCGAGATCGAATTCGAGACGAGGGCCGAACGCCTCGCGAGCGGCATCCCGATCCCCGAGGCGGTGGTCAAGGATTTCGTTGCCCTAGGCGAAGAGCTGGCGATCCCGTTTCCCGAGACCTGATTTTCCTTTCATTTCGGAGCGGAGGCGTCCGCCTTGACGAGCCGGCGGAGGATCTTTCCGGAGGGGCTGCGGGGGATGGCGTCGGTGAACTCCACCCGCGCCAGGCGCTTGTATTTGGCCAGGCCGTCGGCCGCGTAGGCGATGATCGCCTCGGGGGAGAGAACCACGCCGGGGCGGAGCGCCACAAAGGCCACCGGCACTTCGCCGAAATCGGGATGGGGCTCGCCGATGACGGCGGCGTCGCGGATATCGGGGTGCCCCATCAGGACGTGCTCGATCTCGGCCGGCGCCACCTGATAGCCCTTGATCTTGATCAGCTCCTTGAGCCGATCGACGATGTAGACATAGCCCTCCTCGTCCTTTCTCGCCAGGTCTCCGGTCCGCAGCCACCCGTCGATGAGGGTTTGGGCCGTCGCTTCCGGGTCCCGGTAATACCCCTTCATCACCTGCGGCCCGCGAATCCAGAGCTCTCCGACTTCGGGCGCCGGCAATTCCGCGCCCGTCGCGGGATCGGCGATCCTGTCCTCCGTGTCCGCCAGGGGCAGGCCGATGGCCCCCACCTTGATCCTGCCGAGCGGGTTGACGTGGGTGGTGGGGGATGTTTCGGTCAGGCCGTAGCCCTGCATGACGGGCACGCCGGTCAGCCGGGTGAACCGCTCCTGGACCTCGGGGGAAAGCGGGGCCCCGCCGGTGTTGATGTAGCGGAGCCGGCGCCAGTCCATGGCCGGGACGCGCGGATGATGGCAGAATTCCTGGACGATCAGGGGAACCGTGAAGAAGAGGGTGGGGCGATAGGTCTCGAAGATGTCCAGGAAATCCTCTAGCGGGCGGAAGCGGCTGGCCAGGACCTGGACGGCCCCCGCCATGATCGAGGCCCCCATCAGGACCGTCATCCCGTAGATGTGAAAGAAGGGAAGATGGTTGATCATGACGTCGCTCTCGGAGATCTCGTGGGCCTGGATGATCTGATAGAGGTTGCTCAGGAGGTTGTGGTGGGTCAGCATCACCCCTTTGGGGAGTCCCGTAGTGCCGCTGGAGAAGGGCAGCACGGCCAGCGTCTCTTTCGGATCGATCCCGGCCGAGCGGTCCGGACCGGCCGTTCCCGCCAGCAGGGATGCGAAGGGGACGGTTCCCGGCGGCTGTTCCCCCGGCCCTTCCGAAACGATGAAACGCGGCGCCCTGTTCTCGGAAAATAGATCTCCCAGGGCCGTTATCAGCCCTTCCTGGGCGATCAGGCCCTTGGCCTCGGTCACATGCAATTGATGCAGGACCTCCCGGCGGCCGTAATGAATACTGATCGGCGCCACGACCGCGCCGGCCTTGAGGATCCCGTAGAACGAGAGGATGAACTCCAGGCCGTTTTTCATCCACAGCCCCACCCGGTCCCCCGGCCTCACCCCCAGATCGGCCAGGGATGCGGCCAGGCGTGAGGAGTCCTCCTCCAGACGGCGGTAGGTGGTTTCCCGTCCGCCCGCCTCCGGGGTAATGACGGCCGTCTTCTCCGGGAACTGCCGGGCGGCCTGACGGAGGGGAAAGGTCAGAGATTCCATAGGGACGGCGATGGACGGTCTTTTCATCTGATGATCCCTGAGACCTTTATTGAAAATCATGGTCCCGCCGCGCGTCGACGCTCCAGGCCGCCCGCTGCGGCGCACGGGCCGTTCGCCTGCCTATGGGTCTTGAGGAATGCGAGCAGCTCGGCGAGTTTGCGCGCGGCCTCGGCCTTCACCTCGGCCGGGTCCTTCCCGCTCCAGTCGTAGAATCCCCTGCCGCTCCTGATCCCGAGCCGGCCGGAGGCGTAGAGGTCTTGGACTATCCGCCGCGGCTTGTCGCCGTGGTGTAACAGCGGCACCAGGACCTGCTGCGCCAGGGCGTGGGTCTCGAGGCCGCTGATGTCCTTCTGCTCGATCAGGCCGGTGATGCACATCCGCGGGCCGAGCACTTCTTTCGCGCAGCGGTCGATCTCCTCCGCGGTGGCGACGCCCTCTTCAATCAGGTAGTATGCCTCGTGCAAAACGGCGTGCTGCAGGCGGTTGATCAGCAGCCCCGGGATGGCGCGTTTGAGGAGCAGCACGCTCTTGCCGGCGGCCTCGAGCAGCCTGACTGCCTTCTCCGTGACCTCGGGCAGGGTAGCCCTGACCGGCGCGACCTCGACGATGTCGCTGACATCCGCCGGCATGAAGTAGTGGATGCCGAGGAAACGCTCCGGGTGCATGAGCGGCCGCGCCAGTTCTTCCAGGTCGAGCGACGAGGTGTTGGAGGCGAGGATCGTTCCCCCGGCATAGGCGGCCTCGATCCGGGCGTAGTTGTGGAGCTTGATTTCCCTGTCCTCCGGCACCGATTCGATGACTAGTTTGGGCGCTTCCGGCGGTGGTTCGGCAACCAGGGCGATGCGCGGATCGATGCCGGAGACCTTCGACGGGTCGCGAGACAGAATGGCGGTGGGAATCCCGGCGGCGGCAAAGGTGACGGCGATGCCGCGCCCCATGATCCCCGAGCCGATGACGATGATTTCATAACGGTTCATGCTTGACACTCCCGCCTGCCTTTCCTCCGCTACCATGCAGACGCCCCGGCCGCCGCCGCAGACCTTTTCCCGGGCCGTACCGGCACTCCCTTCTTCTCAGCATCCTCTGTCCCGGATCGCAATGGCGAAATCCGGGCAGATGTAAAGGCATCTCAGGCAGCCGACGCATCTGTCTGTGCCGACCGCGACGGCGGGCCGATAGCCGCCGGGGTTGAAATCCTCGGAGCGCACGAAGATCCCGAGGCTGCAAACCTCCCGGCAATAGCCGCAATCCTTGCAGAGCAGGTCGTTGATCGCCACGTCGAAGGTGCGGAGATCGCAGGACAGGCAACGCACTGCCTCCGCCTGCGCCTCCTTTTTTCCGTAAGCCCGCTCCACAGGTTCGAAGGAGGCGCGCCTCTTTTTCATGGCGATCTGCCGGGCGGGCGGCCGCCCCTCCCCCCGCGGCGCGGTCTCCGGCGGTTCCGTATCGGTCTCTTCCGGGAGCGACTCGGGGATGATCCCCGCGCCCCCCAGGAAGCGGTCGATGGAGACCGCGGCCAGTCTTCCCTGGGCGATGGCCTCGATGATCGTCGCGGGTCCTTTGACGGCATCTCCCGCAGCAAAGATCCCCCTGCGCCCTGCGGCCAGTGAGCCATTATCGACTCGGACGGTCCCGTTTCGATCTCCTTCGAGATTTACGGCGGCGGCGTCCGCGGTCTGGCCGACCGCCATGATCAGGGTGTCGAATTCCAGGCTATACTCGCTGCCGGCGATGGGAACGGGCGCCGGTCTGCCGCTTGCGTCGGCCTCCCCCGGTCTCATCCGGACGCAGATCGCCCGGTTGCCATCGATCCTTAGCGGCGCCGTCAGGCACTCGATCCGGACGCCCTCCTCGATCGCGGCGTCGATCTCCTCGCCGGAAGCGGGCATTTCCGCTCGGGTCCGGCGGTAGAGCTGGAGGACCTCGGCGCCGAGGCGCAGGGCGCACCGGGCCGCATCGACGGCCGTATTGCCTCCCCCCACGACGATCGCCCTCCGGCCGATTGCCGGGGTCTTCCCCTCGTTGATCTGCCTAAGGAAGGAGAGGCCGTCGATCACGTGCGGCGCATCCTCGCCCGTGATCCCCATCCCGGCGGGCCGCCAGGCGCCGGTTGCCGCCAGGACCGCGTCGAAGCCCTTTTCCCTGAGGGCGTCCGCCGAGGAGACGGGCGCGCCCGTTACGATCTCGACGCCGCCGTCCCGGATCGATCCGATCTCCCTGTCAACGACGTCATCGGGGAGGCGATACCCGGGGATGCCGTAGTGCAGCATGCCGCCGGGGAGGGGGAGGGCCTCATAGACCGTCACGGCGTGCCCCAGGACGTTCAGGTAGTGGGCCGCCGTCAGGCCGCAGGGGCCGGCGCCGATGATAGCAATTTTCTTTCCCGTGCGCGGCCGTTTGGCGATAGGGGGCCTCTTCCGCCCGCCCCTCTCGGCGGCGACCCTCTTGAGCATCCGGATGGCGACCGCTTCGTCGAACTGGCTCCGCGCGCACTTCGCCTCGCAGGGATGGACGCAGGCCCAACCGCAGACGGAGGGGAACGGTATCCGCTCCCGGATCACGGCCAGCGCCCCTTCGAAATCCCCGTCCTTGATGAGCCTTACATAGCGGGGGACGTCGATTCCCGCCGGACAGGCCTCCCGGCAGGGTGCCGTCGTCTTCTTCCCGCACTCAATGGCGCTCAAATACCTCCTCCCTTCCAAATAATGAGAACTTTGCTGCCTACGCTCGGTCTTAGACAAGCCCGCCACCCGTCGCGAGCGCCTTGAGGTTCATCTCCAGCGCCGCCCCCTTGAACCGCGCCCGGATCACGGCGGCGAGGCTTTCAGTCTTTACCACCGGGATCGCGGCGAGCAGCGTTCCCAGAGCGAGGATGTTCACGGCGGCCGCGTTACCGAGGTCGCTCGCGATCTTCGTGAAGGGATGGCCCGTCAGGTTTGCGCCCGTTCGGGGCTTCGCCAGCGTCGTGTCGTAGAAGACGCGCACCCCCTCGTTCACCAGGGCCGCGTACTTTTCCAGGGCCTCTTCCGTCAGCGCCAGGATGACATCCGGCCGTTGGACCTGCTGGTAGATGATCTCCTCCCGGTCGATGATCACCTCCGCCATGGAGAGGCCGCCGCGGCTGGCGATCCCGTAGGACTGGGTCTGGACCACGTTCCTGCCTTCCCGGACCGCCGCTTCGCCCAGCATGACGCCCGCAAGCACCAGCCCCTGGCCGCCGGATCCGGCGAGGATGATCTCATAGCGAGGCCTTTGAAGATCACGATCCCTCCGCGCGCTGTACATTTTTCGTTCCGAAAAATTTCTAATGCGCGCTTCCGGGATCTGATCTTCAAGTTGCGCGGATATCTTGTAGCGTTCTTTTTCTCTATTCATATTGCTTCATCTTTTCTTCAGCCTTGACCGGCCGCCCTGGCCCTGATTTCCTCGTAGCGCGTATTGAAGTCCGGCTCGTCGCGGTCCACTAACTTCCCGATGGGGAAATGGTCCTTCCGCTCGGCGGCGCTCAGTTTTCTGTACCGCTCCACGGGCAGGCCTCGTCTCCGGAACCAGTCGAGCATCTCCCCGGTCTGCTTCATTTCGTTGTTCTTGCCGAAATGGGTGGGGCAGGGGCTGAAGACCTCCACCAGCGAGAAGCCTTTCTTGCCCAGGGCCTCCTTGATGTGTTCCTTGAGTTCCCAGCCGCGGTAGGGCGTCTCCCTGGCCACGTAATTGGCCCCGGCGATCTCGGCCAGGGCGCAGATGTCGAAGTCGCGCTCCGGGTTTCCCCAGGCCGTGGTGCTGGTGAAGCTGCCGCCCGGCGTGGTGCCGGAGACCTGTCCCCCCGTCATGCCGTAGTTGAAATTGTTGACGACGATGGCCGTCAGGTCGATGTTCCGACGCGCGGCATGGATGAAATGATTCCCGCCGATGGTGACGCTGTCCCCGTCGCCCATCACGACAACCACGTGCAGGCGCGGATTGTAAGCCTTGATCCCCGTCGCGAACGCCAGGGCGCGGCCGTGCGTCGTGTGCAGGGCATTGGTGACCAGGTAGTCGTCGGTCTTGCCGGTGCATCCGATCCCCGTGACCACGACCGTGTCGCTGTTCTTATAGTCGAGCTCCTCGAACGCGCGGAGCATGGCCCCTAACATGACGCCGATCCCGCAGCCGGAGCACCACATGTGCGGCAGGACCCCGTCCTTGAGATATTTTGTTCCTGTTGCGTGCGACACTTTTCACCCCCACTCCCGTAGAAGGTACGGGGCAGGCTCTGACCCTCCCCCGTCAAGGGTGAGGGAATATTTGCTGGGTGCAGGTCTCCCGACCGCGCCCTCGCGTAATTTTGCCATTTGCTAACATTTCAAACGATCGCCCTCAGGATGTCCTGCGGCGAGATGATCTCCCCGTTGTAGCTGTTGACCCTCCGGATATCCGTTCCGGAGCCGAGAACCCGCCCGACCTCGCCGGCGACCTGGCCGCTGTAGTTCATCTCCGGGACGACGACGGTTTTCGCCTTTCCGGCCAGGGCCGCGACTTCCCTGTCCGCGAACGGCCAGAGGGTGAGGAGCTGCAGGACGCCGGCCCTGATTCCCCGCCCGCGCGCCTCCAGCGCCGCGGCGCGGGCGGCGCGGGTCGTCGCCCCGAAGGCGATCAGCAGGACGTCCGCATCCTCCGCGGCAAAGCTCTTGGTGAGGACGATCTCGCCCAGGTGCATCTCGATCTTCCGGTGCAACTGCGCCACCCGCCAGGCGGCGTTGACAGGATCGTTGTTGCTGTAGCCGTCCCGGGCGTGCATGGAGCTCGACACGTGGAAAACGTGGTCGTCCCCGTAGGCCGCCAGAGGCGCCACGCCGTCGGCGTCGGCGGCGAAGGGCAGATACCTGTCCGCGGGGACGGAGGGCTTCTTCCGGTCGAGCACCGGGACTTCTCCCGGCGCCGGAAAGGAAAAGTTTTCGCGCATATGGCCCACGATCTCATCGGGCGCCAGGAACACGGGAACGCGGAACTTTTCCGCGAAATTGAAAGCGGTCACCGTCAGGGCGAAACACTCGCTCACCGTCGCGGGGCACAGGGCGATCACCGACTGGTCGCCGTGCCGCCCCCAGCGGAGCTGCATGATGTCGGATTGCGCCGGTTTCGTGGCCAGGCCGGTGCTCGGCCCGGAGCGCTGGACGTCGATCACGACGCAGGGGACCTCCCCCATGACGGCGAGACCAAGGTTCTCCTGCATCAGCGAGAAACCCGGCCCGCTGGTCGCCGTGAAGGCCTTCGCGCCGGCCAGCGAGGCCCCGATCACAGCGGCGATGCTGGCGATCTCGTCCTCCATCTGCAGGTAAACGCCGCCCACCTTCGGCATCACTTTCGAGCATTCCTCGGCGATCTCGGAGGAGGGGGTGATGGGGTAGCCGGCGTAGAACCTCGCCCCCGCGTAGATGGCGCCTTCCGCCATCGCCTGATTGCCCTGGACCAGTCTCGGTTCCCGTCCCAATTTTTCTGTCCTTTCTCTGCCGCTAAACACTTTGGCATTTGGAAATCATCTCCCGGAGGCGCGCATTGTAGATTTTTCGGAACGAAAAATGTACAGCGCGCGGAGGGAGCGTGATTTCCAGAATTTCTTAACAGCGCACGCTCCTTTCTTATCCGGCTTAAGCCGGCCGCTCCAGGCCCTTGACGAGCTGGGACCGGATGAGCCTGGGGAGCATCAGGTGATGCTGCGGGCAGATGGAACGGGGATTCTGGTAAACGCCGGCGGCGAAGGCGGTCAGATAGCCCCGGATCGCCTCGAAACGCACCACCTCGTCCACGAACCCCTTCTTCGCGCAGTAGAGAGGCTGCGAGGTCTCGCGGTAATGCTCCACCATCTCGTTCATCCTGTCGATCACCGGCCCCAGGGGCTGGCCGGCGTCCTTCTCCTTGACCAGCCTCCTGGCGTAGCTGGCCGCCGCCGCGGTCTCCCCGTGCATGACGTAGATCTCCGTCGCCGGGGTTCCCAACGTAAAGGCGGTGTGGTTGTTCGCCGTGGGGCCGCCCATTACGTAGTGGGCTGCCGCCGTCCCCTTCCTGAGGACGACCAGCGTCATGGGAAGCTTCGTTTGTTCGATCGAGTAGATCAACGATTGTCCAAGACCCAGCAGCTCCGCCTTTTCAGCCGTGTCCCCCACGTCGATCCCCGAGGTGTCCTGGAACCAGATGATGGGGATCCGGTCGCGGCCGCACTGGGTGACGAACTCGTTCATCTTGATGAGGCCCTGACGGTAGAGCTTCCCCCCCACGGCGCCGTATTCGTTCGTATATTCCGGATAGTTCGGCAGCAGGCCCTGGCGGTTCCCGATTACCGCTATCAGGTAGCCGTCGATCTTCACCAGCCCCGTATAGACCTCCGGACCGAAATCGGGGCGAAACTCGAGGTGCTCCGAGTTGTCCACGAGCCGGGCCAGGACGTTGTCGAAATCATAGACCGCCTTCTGGTTCAGGGGGACGAGAAAGGGGATCTCCGCCGCCGGGTACTTCGGCTCGGCCGGCTCGGCGACCCGGAAAAACCGGGGATTGTAGGCGGGCATCTCGGCCATGTACTGCTTGAGCGCGTCGAGAACCTCGGTCTCCGTCTCGAACACCGCCCGGAAGAAGCCGGTCTCGTCGTAATGGATCTTCGCGCTCCCCGGCGGGGCCGTCTTGAAGTGCCGCGTCGCCTCAATGAGCTGCTCCGCGCCCTCTTCGTCGAAGAATCCCTTGGGGCTCATGCCGCTGACGATTCCGCCGCCGCCGACGGCGATGTTGGCGTTCTTGTGCGCCAGGAGGATCGTCGGGCTGATCCCCTGATACCCGCCGCCGGCCGGGTTGGTCCCGTAGATCCCTGCCATGACGGGGATCCCCATCTGCTCGAGCTCGGCGTGCCGGAAGAAGCAGGTCCCCTGGCCCCGCCGATTCGCGTAAACCTTCTCCTGCTCCGGCAGCTTCACCCCGGAGCAGTTCACCAGCCACACCAGCGGCAGGTTCATGATCTTGGCGATGTCCGTCACCCGCAGGTTGTTCTCCGCCTGCCCGGCGATCCACGCCCCGGCGATCCACTTGTTGTTGAACCCGATCAGGACGCACCATTTGCCGCCGATCCGGGCGAGGCCGTCCACGACGCCGGTGCTGCCCGATTCCTCGTTCTCCGGGTCGAAGATCGTGTGCAGCGGGCGGAAGGTCCCCGGATCGACCAGGTAATCGATCCTCTCCCATACCGTCATCTCGCCCCGCTTGTGGACCACCTCCGCCGGGATCCCGACTTTCTTGATCCTCTCCGCCCCGGCGTCCAGGGCCGCCATGACCGCCTCGATCTGCGCGACGTTCTCCTTCATCCTCTCCTTCTGGGCGGGCCGCAGCGGCTTGCCCAGGTCGTCCATCTTCTCAAAATAGGGTCTCATATCGATTCCTTCCTGTGGCTGTTATCGGTTCGCCTTGCGGATCCCCAACTGGTCCTGGGCGATGATGAATTTGCAGATGTTGGCCGATCCCTCCACCATGGCGTAGGTGGGGGCGTCCCGGAAATAGCGGGCCACCGGATACTCCGTGGAGTAACCGTAGGCACCCAGGATCCGCATCGCGTACTGGGAGCACTTGTAGGCCAGCTCGCCGGCAAGGTACTTGGCCTGGGCCACCTCCAGGTTGTTGCTCAGATTCCCCTGGTCCTTCTGCCAGGCCGCCCTGTACACCACCAGCCGCGCCGCCTCGATCTCCGCGACCATCTGGGCGATCAGGTCCTGGTTCATCTGAAAATGGCCGATCGGCTGGCCGAACTGGCAACGCTCCATCGCGTACTTCGTTACCGCATCCAGGCAGGCCTGGGCCAGACCTACCCCGCCCGCCGCCGCCGAGAGCCTCGTCTGGGCCAGCGATCCGAAGACGATCTTCGTGCCGTCGCCGGGCTTGCCCAGGATGTTCTCCTTGGGGACGCGCGTGTCCTCCAGGATGATCTCCCCCGTCGGCGAAGAGCGCGAACCCATCTTGTCGAGGTCCGTCACCGTGATCCCGTTGAAGTTCTCCAGCTCCACCACGAAGGCGGACAGGCCTTTCCCCCCGGCGGAACGGTCGGTGTAGGCGTAGTAGATGTTGATGCCCCCCACCGTGGCGTTGGAGATCCAGGTCTTCGTCCCGTTGAGGAGCCAGTGATCGCCCTTGTCCTCCGCGGTGGATTTGATGGCCATCACGTCGGAGCCCGCCTCCGGCTCGGTGATCGCAAAGGCGCCCAGCGTCTCGGCGCTCACCAGCTTCGGGATGTACTTCCGCTTGAGCTCCTCTGAACCGTGTTTGTAGATCGTGTAGGCGCAGCCGATCTCCTGCATGTTGACCTGTACCCGGAGCGAACTCGAGGCCCGCGCGATCTCCTCCGTGATGATCGCCGCCGCCAGCCAGCCCATCCCGTTGCCGCCGTACTCCTCGGGAATCACAGTTCCGAACAGGCCCAGCTCCCCCATCGGCTTGACCACTTCCTCGTAAGGGAAGTAATGCTTGGCGTCCCATTCGTCCGCGTACGGCGCGATCTTCTCCGCCGCGAAATTGCGGACCGTCTCCCGCAACATCACCAGCTCTTCCGATAATCCGAAATCCATGGCCCTTCTCCTTTGCGCTTATGTAT
>Ga0172375_10001215_pt1 | contig 41507 bp, 35 predicted proteins | sample LakKiv1m_FD_114537 | JGI IMG/M metagenome (GOLD analysis project Ga0172375, IMG submission 114537) | Freshwater microbial communities from Kabuno Bay, South-Kivu, Congo - kab_092012_11.1m | ecosystem: Environmental > Aquatic > Freshwater > Lake | place: Democratic Republic of the Congo... | reverse complement strand
TTTGGAAGCCCTTGTTGGTATCTAAGTTTGGCAAATACTATAAAAATGTTTCGATGACCTGGCTTTGGGGAAGAATTTATTTAAGGGCAAGCTCGACAGACGGTAAAGAAGAAAAATTGGGGTATTTAAGCGGTAGTTTTGGTAGTATTTTTGAAAGACTAACTGATAAAATAAAACAGAAAGGTGGAATTATAAAAACAGGTGTTGAAGTGTCTAAAATTTCAAGAAAAAAGTCGGGAATAGAGATTAGATATGATAAAAAAGTGATGACAGCAGATAGAGTAATCGTGTGCACAAGCAACGATCAGATGGCTAAAATGATTGGTAAGTCAGGTTATAAAATAATTTATAATAAGCTTAATGAGGTAAATTATATTGGAGCTGTCAATTTATTATTTTCAACTAAACAAGACTTGGTGCCTTATTATTGGAACAATATAAACGATATGAAATCGCCTTTTGTAGCATTAGTAAAACATAGCCAATTAGTAGGTAAATATAATGGAAACCATGTTTATTATCTGGGAGCCTATGTATGGGAAAAAGATGAGCTGTTTTTAAAAAATAATGTACAAATTCAAAAAATATTTTTTAATTATCTTAAAAAGATTTGCCCAAAATTTAATCAAAAAGAAGTATTGGAGATAAAAATTTTTAAATCAAACAGAGCTCAACAGATAACCGATACTAACTATAGTCAAAAAATTATGGATATTAAGACTTGTATTGATAATGTTTATTTTCTTAATTTTTCACAAATATATCCTTGGGATAGAGGTCTAAATTGGGCAATTGATAAGGTGGACGAACTAATGGAATTACTCTAATTCTTCTGGGGTGGGGGTGGTAGTCGGGCTAACACTAATGGGCTTGGACTTGGATACATCTTCACCTATCAATATTATTATGTCATAAGTATCGGTGTCTTCTAAAATAGCTTCATAAAGAGCGCCCTCAAAGCCGGGTAAGTTTTCTTTCATATAGGCAGGAACTGAAACTAGGTCAGCTTTGTAACGGATGACATTTCGGGATAGTGTTTCTGAACTATTACCAACAGCAATATCGGTAAAATCAAGGGAAGTTAAACTGGTTTTAACAGTGGCGGCTTGTCCATTGATTTCGGTAGCATTAAGAACACGGATTTTAAGATCTTTGTCTAATTCAGCCACCGGACTTGGAGTGGGAATATCGGTAGGTTCGACAACGGGACTAATATCTTCCCCTTGAGGATTGTCTGCTGAAGGAGAAACGACATCACCTTTGGGTTTGTTAAAAATTGCCCAAAGTATACCTGAAACCACCAGAAGGGAGATAATAAAAACTACAAAAATTAAAATTGGATTTTTAGCCTTTTTTTCTTCTATCATTTTGACTGGTTTAGCTGAAACGTTTTCTAACTGAGGTACCTTTATTATATCAGTAGTTTTTTGAATTTGGCTATATAAGTCTTTATTAAAAAAAGAAATTACAGGTAGAGGGAAATTGGAAGATTGGGTAAACTTGCTGCTAATTTTTGACTCATCAAATGGATTTTTTTCTACTTTATCGCTAATTTTTAACTCAGCAGTAAAATCGGATGGCAGAAATAGCTTTTGACTGATCTGATCAAAATAAAGTTCGGAATAATTTATTTTCTTTTTAATATCAAGAGAGACCCCTTTGATAATGTCTGTTAAATAAATCTTGGTTCCTTGGGATAAAATGAATAAATATTGAGGTGTGTCGAGAGGATAAATAATTGAGTAAGTTTTATCATAAAATTGGTTGACAGTATTGGTAATTAAAGATGATAATACCTGGTAGTCGGTAACTTTTAGACCTAGTCTAGTTAAATTGTTTTTTAATATGTCAATTTTCTTAGCATCAACTAAATTGACACGGATGATAGTTTTATCTTTATTTTGCTCCAGCTTATAGGTTAAAAGATTTTTATCAATATCAAAATCAACACTACCTGCCATCATAGCTGAAATTTCATCCTTATTGATATTTTCAATAGAAGATTCATAGAGGAAAGAGCGGGTAACAACTACATCGTCCCCTAGTATCCAAAAAATATTTTTTACAGGTAAAGCTTTAAAAAAAGAATGAAGAGATTTGATATCTGAATCAATTAGGGGTTGCCAAAGATCGAATTCAAAAACAAAATGATTGTTTTCTTTTCGATTAATAAAAATTTCAACAGAGTGATTTTTAGGCCAAACAACAAGGTCAGATTTGCGGAAAAGTGACATATGTAATATTAGTATGAACTATAATGACTACCAGCGCAAGTGTGAGAAAGCTTTGTTGGCTTCTGCCATTTTTTCTACGTCCTGTCTTTTCTTAAAAGCCTCACCTTGTTGATTTAGAGAGTCTTCAAGTTCGGCAACTAGCTTTTGATAAAAAAGATGATATTGTTTATTTGGTCTTTTTCTGGCGGCAGATACCAGCCATCTTAGAGCTAAAGATAACTGCCTATTGCCTCTAACAGGAGTAGGGACTTGATAAACAGCTCCCCCAATTCTCTTGGGACGAACTTCGACTTTTGGTTTTATGTTATCGATGGCTTGTTCTAATATTGAAACGGGATCGTCAGTTTTTTTAGTTTTGTTGAAGGTTTCAAGAACATTTTGAATTTGGTGTGTAGCAACACTTTTTTTACCATCTTTCATAATATAATTGATTAGCTTACTAACCAATTGACTATTGTAAAGATAATCTGGGGTGATGAGTCTGTTTGCTGGTTTGTTTTTTCTAGACATATTATTTTGAAGCTGGAGCTGACTTTTTAACACCGTAACGGCTTCGGGATTGTTTACGACCGGCAACTCCCGAGGCGTCGTACCATCCTCTAATCAAACGGTATCGAATACCAGGTAAGTCTCTGACACGACCACCCCTGACAGCCACTATAGCATGTTCGGTAATATTGTGACCAACTCCTGGTATATAGGCGGTAACTGAAGTTCGGTTGGATAATTTTACTTTGGCTACTTTTCTTAAAGCTGAATGTGGCTTTTTAGGAGTCATGGTTTTAACCACGGTAACAACTCCTTTTTTTTGAGGATTAGTGGTGGGCCTACTAGTATTTTTGATACTATTGTAACTATTTCTTAAAGCTTTAGCTTTAACTTTTTTAGGTTTACTAGGACGACCTTTTTTAACTAATTGATTGTAGGTTGGCATAAATTATTTGATTAAATTTAGCGGATCACCGACTGGGATCAGCCTGCCGATAATAACATTTTCCTTTAGGCCTATCAAGTGATCTACTTGCCCAAGGATGGATGATTCAGTTAAGACATTGGTGGTCTGTTGGAATGAAGCAGAAGATAACCAAGAGTCTGTGGTCAAAGCTGATTTGATAAGACCTAACAGAACTTTTTTACCTTTGGCTACCCTACCCTTTTCAGCTCTGACTTTGTCATTTTCAGATTTAAAGACAGCTCTGGTGACGTATTGTCCATAAAGGAATCCGGTGTCTCCAGGATAATTAATTTTGATCTTATCACTCATTTCTTTGATGATAATTTCAAAATGTTTATCATGAACACTGATACCTTGAGATTCGTAGACAAACTGAACACTATTGAGAAGATAGCGTCTGGCAGCATCGAGACCACGAACGGCTAGTATTTCTTCAACGTCAAGACTTCCGCTACAAAGTGGGCTACCTTTACCAACAAGATCACCATTTTCAACTTTTAGAACAATATTGCTGGGAAGAAGATAATTAATAATCTTTTCCTGATTACTATCGTCTTTGCCAACCAGTTTGATTTTGTAACCTTCATCTGTTTCAGATACGTGAACTTTTCCACTAATTTCGGCTAAAGGTGAAGGAAGTTTGGGTGTTCTGATTTCTAAAAGCTCCTGGACACGAGGTAAACCCTGAGTAACATCGACGCCGACAACACCACCGGTATGTTTGGTACGGAGTGTTAACTGAGTACCGGGTTCACCAACGGATTGAGCAGCAATAATTCCAACCGGAGTACCTATATCCACCAGTTTCCTGTTAGATAGATCCCAGCCGTAACATTTTTGACAGATTCCATTTAGAGATTGACAATATAAGGGTGATCTAACATCAACTGATTCAACGGAACTAGCTTCAATAACATCGACTAATAAATCATCTATCATTTCGTCTTTTTTGGCAATTATTTTCTTAGTGACTGGATCTATACAATCATTTACTAAAAATCTACCTAAAATTCTTTTGGCAAAATATCTTTCTCTGTCTTTGTCTTTTTTACTGACAGTTAGAAAATCACTAGTGCCACAGTCGTGTTCTCTAATTATGGAAGAATGGGTGGCATCAGCCAAGCGTCTGGTTAAATAACCGGCATCGGCTGTTTTTAGAGCGGTATCGGCTAAACCTTTTCTGGTACCTCTGGCTCCGGTAACATATTCAAAAACGGAAAGACCTTCTCTAAAGTTTGATTTGGTTGGAAGAGCAACAATTCTACCCATAGGATCAACCATAAGACCTCTCATGCCGGATAATTGTTTGATCTGGTCTTTGCTGGCTCTTTTGATACCTGCGCCGGATACAATTTTTATAGGAGTGTCAGAATCAAGAGTTTCCCAGGTTTTCTCGGCAATAGACTCGGTTACTTCCATCCAAATACCTTGGGATAGTCGATCTTTTTCCATGGAGGTAATTAGACCCATTCTAAAATTGTTGTTGATTTCGGAAACTTTTTTCTCAGCCTCAATAATTAGCTTACCCTTACCTTGTAGAAGTCCACAATCGACAGTTGATAATGTCAAACCTGACAAAGAAAAGCCAAAAAAGCCGATTTCTTTGAGTGAATCGATTAAAACAACAGTTCTAATTCTACCGGTCTCTTTTAGAGATTGGACAATAATTGATTTTAATTCTTTTCCGGATATAGGTCCGTTTATGTATTCAAAACAGTCTGGTAGGATTCTATTGAAAAGAATTCTGCCATAACTGGTTTTAATAATACCGATTTTTGGTATTCTAACAGCCACTAATTGTCTAAGTCCGATTGAGTTATTTTGATAAGCCAACTCTAGTTCATCAATACTTGAAAAAATTGAAACATCCTGTAAAGACTTGTCGGATTCTTTTTTAACATCATCGCTGCTGACTGAAGTAATGTAATAACAACCAACGGCCATTTCATTACTGGGTACAGTAACAGGGCTACTATCGGAAGGTTTGAGTAAATTTCTGCTACTTAACATTAATTTTTTGGCTTCTCGTTGAGAATTTTTGGACAAAGGCAAATGAACACCCATTTGATCACCATCAAAATCAGCATTAAAACCGGCGCAGACACAGGGATGAAGCTTGATAGCTAAACTATCAGTCAAGACAGGTTTGAAGGCCTGTATTGATAGCTTATGAAGTGTTGGAGCTCTGTTTAGTAAGACATACTTATTTTTGGTAACCTTTTCTAAAATGTCGTAGACTTCTTCGGCTTTTTTATCAATCAGATTTTTGGCACTTCTAATGTTTGGAGCTAATCCCAGAGTAATCAACTGTCTTAAAATGAAAGGTTTGAAAATTTCCATAGCCATCTCCCTGGGGAGACCAACTTCGTTTAATTTCAGTTCAGGTCCAACGACGATAACTGATCTGCCTGAATAATCAACCCTCTTTCCAAGTAAATTTCTTCTAAATCTACCTTTTTTGCCTCTTAAAAGATCTGATAAGGATCTGGGGACTCTTTTTGACTGTTGGCGTCTTTTTCGACTGGCTTTTTGAGAATCAATTAAAGAATCAACTGCTTCCTGAAGCATCCTCTTTTCGTTTCTTAAAATAATTTCTGGAGCACCAAGTCTAATTAACTTTTTTAAACGATTGTTTCTGTTTATTAATCGCCTATAGAGATCATTTAAGTCAGAAGTAGCAAAACGACCACCAGTTAACTGAACCATAGGCCTTAAATCCGGTGGAATAACAGGAATTTTAGTTAAAACCATCCAAGCAGGATCGGTTTCGCTTTCAAGCATGCCTTTGATAATTCTGATTTTTTGTAAAATTTTATTTTTCTTGACTTTGCTGGATGTTTTTTTAAGCTCTCTTTTGAGATTTTTTAGAGTTGATTTTAGATCCATTTTACCCAAGACATCTAAAATAGCCTCTGCTCCCATACCAACAGTGAAGAAAATATCTGCTTTAAATTCTGATAGATAAAAATATTCTTCATCAGAAATTACCGATAAGATATCAATGTCTTTAACTGTAGATTCGAGGAAATTTATTAGACTTTCGAGTTTATCTTTTTCAGATTCGGCTCTATTTTTTACTTTTTGAATATCTTGTTTTAAATTTACTTTAGCTTCGTCAATAGCTATGGTTTGTTGTTCTTTGTTTTTAATTTTTGAAGTCAAAGTGGCTGTTTCTTGTTGGTAGAGCTGGTTTAGATCTTCAATCTGATCTTTAGAATCGTTGTCAATCTGACCGGCTTTTTCTTTTAAGGCTTTATCTAGATTTGACAAAGCTTCTTTTCTTTTGTTTTTCTCAACTGAAGTAACTAAAAATTTACTAAAATAAGCAACAGCCTCAAGTTTTTTTTGAGGGATATCGAGAATTATTGATATTGGGGAAGGTGAGTTTTTTAGATACCAAAGGTGGACAACTGGGGTAGCCAAATCAATATGTCCCATTCTTTCCCGTCTAACTTTAGAAGTGGTGACCTCTACTCCACACTTATCGCAGACAACACCTTTAAATCTAATTTTTTTATATTTACCACAATAACATTCATAATCACGACTTGGGCCAAAGATTCTTTCGCAAAATAAGCCATCTTTTTCTGGTCTCCAGGTACGATAATTGATTGTTTCCGGTTTGGTCACTTCACCTTTTGACCAGGATAATATTTCTTCAGGTGAAGCTAATTGAATTTTTAGACCGTCAAAGTCGCTAACTGTTTTGAATTTCATCTTAGTTTGTTTTAGGTTTTGTAATGTTACTTGATTCAGTTTCAAAGATATCTCCTAGCGTGGTTTCTGATTCAGGCTCGGTTTGAAGCTGTATCTCTTTGGAGTCATTGGAAAAATCTAGAATAGTATCACTTATTTTGTTGCCACCGGTTGGTGTGACATTAACAGCTAAACCAGCTAATTCTTTGGTAAGAACTTTGAATGACTCTGGTGTAGCTGGGTCGGGAATTGGTTGACCTTTGATGATGGCCTGGAAAGCTTTTGACCGACCTTCAAGATCGTCAGATTTGATGGTTAACATCTCTTGTAAAATATGAGCGGCACGGTGTGCTTCGAGAGCCCAAACTTCCATTTCTCCAAGTCTCTGTCCACCCATTCTGGCTTTTCCACCAAGAGGCTGTTGAGTAACCAGTGAATAAGGCCCTGTAGATCTGGCATGAACTTTATCATCAACCATATGAACGAGCTTAATGACATAGCTTTTGCCAACAACTGTTTTTTGATGGAATGGTTCTCCTGTGCGACCATCATATAATTGAGATTTGAAATCATCAGTCAAACCGGCTAATTTTACTTCGGTACCAATTTTATCTTCTGGATACTTATCAAAAACAGGCACAAAATATTTTTTACCAAGTTTGCTTCCAGCAAGGCCAAGAGCTGTCTCTAAAATTTGACCTAAGTTCATACGAGAAATTACAGAAATTGGTGAAACAATTAGATCTACCGGAGTGCCATCTTCAAGCCTGGGCATGTCATATTCAGGCATAACTTTGCAGATAACACCTTTGTTCCCATGACGACCAGAAATTTTATCTCCTTCCTGAATACGTCTTAACTGAGCTACATAAACTTTAACAATTTTACTAACTCCCGGATCAAGCTCATCAGATTTATCTCTATCAAGAATATTTATCTTAATAACTACACCACCTTCACCATTGGGAACTCTGAGAGATGTGTCTTTAACTTCTTTGGCTTTTTCTCCAAAAATAGCTCTTAACAATCTTTCTTCGGCTGATAACTCTTTTTCGCCTCGAGGTTCAACTTTACCAACTAAAATATCGTTTGGACCAACTGAAGCACCGATCATGACAATACCATCTTCGGTCAGCTTTGATAATTCCATGTCAGATACGTTGGGGATATCTCTGGTTAATTCTTCAGGACCAAGCTTTGTATCGACAACTCTAGCTTCATATTCGTAAATCTGGATAGAGGTGAAAATATCTTGTTTGACTAGTCTGTCAGAGATAACAAAAGAATCTTCAAAAGTCAGACCGTCTATTGAAGTGTAGGCAACTAAAATATTTTTGCCAATTGAAAGATCACCATTTTCGGTAGATGGACCGTCGATCAAAACCTGACCTGGTTGAACCTTTTGACCAGGAACGACGACAACTTTTTGGTTGAAACAGGTACCATATGGACTGGTTCTAGAAAATTTGTTAGCAAAATAAGTTTCGGTTTTACCATCAGGACTAATAGTACTTGGAAACTCAGAATCTTGTTGAGGATCTATACTTTTATCAAGTTTAATAATTACTTTGATAGCATCAGCTTCGATAATAGTACCGGATCTATTGGCAAGAGTGGTTCTATGCATTGAAGATGCAATCATAGGTTCCATGCCGGTTCCAACTATAGGAGTTTCGTTTTTAATTAAGGGAACAGCCTGACATTGCATGTGAGAGCCCATCAAAGCCCTAGTAGCATCATCATGATCAACAAAAGGAATTAGTGAGGCAGATACTCCAACAATTTCTCTAGGAACCAAATCGATGTAGTCTACTTGATTTATGGGACCTTCGATAAATTCACCAAGGTGCCTGAAAGGTACCCAATCTTGTTTGATGTAGCCATTTTCGTCAATATTTACCCCAAGATGAGTAACGTGAGCGTTGTACTCTGAGTCAACATCAAGATATACATAATCATCGTTAACTTTATAACCTTTTTTATCTTTAGTTACTTTTCTAAAAGGGGCTTCAATAAAACCATATTTGTTTATTTTAGCGTATAATGCCAAATAATTTACTAGACCGATATTTGGACCTTCGGGAGATCTAACCGTACAGATACGACCATACTGAGAACTATGAACATCTCTGATGGAAAATGAGGCTCTTTCTCTGCTGATACCACCAATACCAACTACTGTGACTCTTCTTATCAAGTCAATTTCAGAAATTGGATTAGTTTGATCGAGAATTGAAGAAAGTTGGTTTGATCTAAAAAAGCTATTGAGTGCTGAAACTAGGGGTTGGGGGTTGATCATTTGAGAAGGAAGTGGCATTTCTTTGGTGGAAATTAAGGTCATCCTCTCTTTGACCATTCTTTCGAATCTGGCTAAAGCAGGTTTAACAGCTATTTCAGATACGATTTCTCCGACTCTTCTGACTCTGCGATTAGCAAGGCTATCGATATCATCAATTTGATGTAATTCGCCTTTTTGAAGTTTGATAAGTCTTTTAATAGTTTCGATAACATCTTCTTTGAGAAGAATCCAGTTATCTGGACTTTGATCATTATTGTTTTTGTCGAACTTTTTGTTGATTTTATATCTACCAACCATACCTAACTCATAAGTTTTTAGGTTAAAAAATCTTTCATTGAAAACTTTTTGGGCATTTTCTAAAACAGCCGGTTCACCCGGTCTGATTTTTTTATAAAATTCTATAAGGGCTTCATCTTGAGTTTTGCTTGAATCAGCGGCGATAGTATCTTTGATAAAATCAGAAAATTCGCCAACAAGTTGTTTATCTGAATAACCCGTTAAGGCTCTTAAAAAAATTGTTGCCGGTAATTTTCTGCGTCGGTTGACCCGGGCGAAAATTACATTTTTACGGCCAACAAAAAATTCAAGCCAAGCTCCTCTAACTGGTCTGATTTCGGCATTGTATAGTACCTTACCTGTACCTTTATCCTGTTCACCGGTAAAATAAATCCCAGGTGATCTAACCACTTGGCTAATTATTCCCCTCTCTATGCCACTAATAATGAAAGTACCTTCAGAGGTCATAGTAGGAAGATTTAGAAGAAAAACAATTTCTTCTTTTTGTTGGCCGGTTCTTTTATTTGTGAGTGTGGTTTTAACACGGACGGGAAGTGAGTAATTTAAACCTTTTTCTTTGCAATAGTCAGTAGTATTTGTAATCGGATCAAGATAGACGTCACTAAATTCAAGTACCCAGTTGTTACCGGTATAATCGACAATAGGAGAAACTGATTGTATGGTATGAGCGAAATCTTTTTGTAAAAATTCTTTCCAGGATTCTTTCTGAACTTGAGAGAGGTTTAATTTGGGAAGATTTGGGTAATTTTTGCCCCAGTTAATTCTGTTAGTTTTCAAACTCATCAATCTTTTTTGGGATTAACAAAACATAATAAAAAGCCGCAATTGGGCTTACGTCTTGCTATTATATATACACAGTAGGTATAGGTCAATGGGTAAAAGCCAACTAATTTTTATTCAAGACTATCTAGATAGTCTGTATCAGTAGGTATAGCTGATGGCGAACTGTCATTAATAGTACCACAATCATTAGTACTACATACTACTTGAGGCTGGTCATCAACTAACTGACACTGACAAGAATTACATTCATCTTCGGCGGGATAAGATTGACCGATTGACAGATAAACATCATTTACCAGACATTTTTGGTCATTTGATTCCGGTACGCTTGTTGGTTCTATTTCTACTACAGGCTCTACCTTAGGTGTATCTTGAGTTAGCTGTTGAAGTTTTAAGTAGTCTTTAACTAACAGAGCAACTATAACTACAAAGACAAGGGTTGATAAGATGAAAAGATATTTAAAAAAATTTGATTTTTTGGGAGGTAAAGGAACATCGTCTGAAAGAATAGGCGGTGAAACTGGTGGTGGAGGAGATGCTTGAGGAGGGGTAATATCTGTTGATGATAAGTCATCAGCAGGAACTTCTTGGGCAGGTTGATATTGAGGCGGTATCTGGTGACTAAACTCATCCGAGGCTGGAGATGGCTCTGGGGCTGGAGGAATATAATCTGAAGGTTTGGGAGCATCATATAGAGAAGGGTTGTCGTCTTGAATGGGCTGCGCGGCTTGAGGAGTCTCTTCAGTTTGAGAAGGTGGGTTGTAATCGGTCTGTGGTTGCAAATCGTGCTCAGGTTGATTGATTAGAGTTTGAGTAGGAGGTGTTTGAGGATTTAGATCAGAGGGTTGTAAATTTTTGGTGTATTCATCTAGTATTTTTTTATATTTTTCTTCCTGTTCTGGTTCAATTGGGGGACCAGAGGTGGGTGGGGTTTCCTCTATGATTGGTTTTTGATCATCGTTTGGGTTCATGAATTAATAATGTCAAATAAAGACAATTATTTCAATAGATAATGATTGAAAATGCCAATGATAAAATCAAAAGATGAGAAAATTTTATATTAAAACTTTTGGTTGTATTCAGAACCAGGCAGATTCTGACCAGATTGGACAAAGTTTAATGCTAGCTGGTTATAAGCAGACAGATCAAATTGGAGAATCTGACTTGATAATAATCAACAGCTGTGTAGTTAGAGAATCGGCTGAAAACAGAGTCTATGGACTGATTGAAAATATTAAAGAAATAAATAAAAAAAGAAATAAAAAGATAGATATTGTAGTAACGGGCTGCCTAGCTGGTTGGATTGAACAAAATAATATTAAGAAGAGAGATGTAATGGCCAATTATAAATGGGTTAAATTTAAAAAGATCGAGGAGTTTGATATATGGAGAGACAAAATTAGCATTATTAACAATAAATTAATTGTACCAATTAGCTTTGGTTGTAATAATTTTTGCTCGTATTGTGTGGTGCCTTTTAGCAGAGGAAGGGAGGTATCAAGAAATTTTGAAGATATTATACAAGACTGCCAAAAAGGAATTGAACAAGGAATAAAGGAGATTTTGCTGGTAGGTCAAAATGTAAACTCATACGGAGCAGATTTTGATAATAAAAAAGGAGCTATTAAAAGAATGGGTAAAAACAGAATTTATAGTCTTTTTCCTGAATTACTTACTAAAGTGGCTTTAATCGGATTTGAAAAAATATCTTTTATATCGTCAAATCCTTGGGATTTTACTGATGAGTTGATAGAAGTTATTGCTTTTTATAAAAACATAGACAGAATAATTCATCTACCAGTTCAGGCCGGGAATGATTTAATTCTTAAAAAGATGAACAGGGGTTATACAACTAGAGAATATGAAAAACTGGTTGACAGATTAAGACAAAAAATTAAGGGAGTAAAAATAAGTACGGATATAATTGTGGGATTTCCGGGAGAAACAGATGAAATTTTTGAAAAATCTTTTAAATTTTATAAAAAAATTAGATTTGATATTGCTTATCTTAATAAATATAGTCAAAGGAACGGAACTGTGGCGGCAAAACTTTACAAGGATGACATTCCACAAAGAATAAAAAAAGAAAGATGGGTAAGGTTAGAGAAATTAATAAATAAAAACTAACGCAAATATTTGGCTATGTTTTGGTTGTGGTCATCTAGGGTTTTGGCATAATACATCTGACCATCGGTACCAGTGATGTAGTAGAGAAAGTCTGAATCAGTTGGGTTTAAAGCAGCAACAATAGCATTATAACTGGGATTACAAATTGGACCTGGTGGTAAACCTGGGTTTTGATAGGTATTGTAAGGATGGTTTATGGATAAATTAGCCTTAGAGATTGGTTGCCAATATTTCTGAGGTGAATTTAGACTATCTAGGGCATACTGAACAGTAGCGTCGATTTGTAGTGCCATATTAACAGAAAGTCGATTGTAAATGATACCGGCAACCATTTTTTTAGCCTCTAAGTTATTAGCTTCTCTTTCTAAAAGGGAGGCTAGGGTAATAATTTCAGCTTGGCTTAGTGTGGAAGAGCTGTTTTGGCTGGCTTGTTGATATTTTTGGTCAAAATTTGTTAGGGTTTTGTCAATAAAAAATTGAACATCTTTGTCTTTAGGGATAGAGTAAGTATCTGGAAAAATGTAGCCTTGTTTACCTTCGGTTAAAAAAAGGAAAGATTTACCTGAATAGAATGAATTTTGATCTAGATATGCGGCAATTTCTTCGTTTCTCCAACCCTCAAGCAGTTGAATCCAGTTATCAATGCTACCACCTGTAGTCAGGAGCCTAACAATATCTTTGTTGTTCATGTTGGTGCTAAGGTTAAATGTGCCAGCTCTCAATTTAGAATGAAGACCGAGAAGATAGGCGTTAATCTTAAAAACTGTTTCATTTTTGATAAAACCAGACTGTTTGAGTCTATTGGCAATTAAATTAAAGCCGTCATCCTTATTAATTACGAATGCTTGATGATTATCCTGATTTGAAACAGGTGAAGATAGTTGGAGAAAGACTAGAAAAGAAAAAATGGCAGCTAAAATCAGAGTTGAAAAAGCTATTAAGATTTTTTTCATTTAGATTTCAGAAAAAAGAGCTCTTCTGTAGGAATTTGTTTTGGAATTGTATATAAAAATACGACCACATTGACAAGTAGCTGTGGTTTTACCTCTGACTATTTTTTTTCTACCTTTATCCAAAGGTGTACCGCAACCAACACAACGGCCTTGTGATAGTAACCACGCCTGAATTGGAGAAATTAAATTTTTTATCATTTTTTTAGTTAAATTTTAATATTGACCCAATGCGCGATTTAAGATTACAGCTGCACTAATTGAATCAATTTTGCCTGTCAAATTTTTTTTGTTATTTTTATTTTGTTTAAAAATTTGAGTGGCTTCAATTGTGGAAACAGTCTCTTCAACACCTTCCACTGATAAGTCTAACATGTTTTTGAGTTTTTCCATAAATGTTTTGGTGTTGAATCCCGACCTGTCTTGAGAAATTCCAACGAACAATTTATCAATTTTGTATTGATCAATTATTGTTTTTAAGTTTTCAATTAAATTGGAATCATTTTTGATAGTATTTATGGGTGATATGATGCCGTTTATTGAAATGGCTAAACCAATATTTTTTTTACCATAATCTATGGCTAGGCAGTTCATTTTAAATATCAACAATTTTTGCTTTGATAACTAGACGTCTTAAATAAGTACCCGGAGGGCTACAGGTAATAACTGTCAAAAAACGACCATCAAATCTCTGCTCTAAAACTGTCAGATCCGATGGGACAACTTCATACATATCGTCGACAATATACTTGTAATCAACATTATCGTAATTGACAAAAATTTCATCTCCTTGTTTAAGTTTGTAGAGAGTAGAGAAAATGGTTAAGTATGATTTTGGATTAAAGAACTGGGGTAATACTGAATGACCAAATATGACACCACTACCAAGCTGGCCAGGTAAGGCTGTATTTGGATAATGAACTAAACTTTTTTTAAGATCTTCTCCACCAACAACGACTGAGGCATCTTTGATATTAAGTTTGGGAATAGAAATAGAGTATGATTGAGGATTTGAAGATATTGAAGTGGTGTTAAGATCCGGAGTTTTTTCAACAAACCAATTACTTAAGTGAGTATAATCTGTGTCAGTATCGGCTAAAATTGAATCCTGGTTATAAAAAGCATTTGATAGAGGAGATACAACAGGGCTGAGTTGAGTAGAATACCTAAAAGAGAAAGAAAGAATTGGAACTACAGCTGATAATAGTAAAAGACTCCCAAGGGAAAATAGAACAAGAGCGGTTTTTTTCCTTTTGGTTTTTGTTTTTTTAAATGATGATTTTTTTAGGTAGACATAACTCATGATTCGATTTTGACAATAAAACTAATATTATCAGGTAAAAGGGGTGACAGAGGTAATTTTCCAAAAGGATTATTGGTCTGAACATTGTAATCATAGATTTGTTTAACATTACCAGTAAGAATTGGATATATATTTTGAATATTTTTAAAGGTAACTTGCTTTTTAAGATTGTCAAAATTAATCTGAGATACGGCTAATCCTGAAACTGACAGAGTGCCGGAAAAGTCAGATGAAGTAGAAAAATCGAAAAACAACCTGGAACTTTCAATATCGATAGGAGTCTGCGAATTGGTTCTAATAAGCATGTCGATAATATCATTTATTTCTGAGGGGTTTAGAGAATAATAAGTTATGGTTGAATCCAGTGTGCCAGATAGAGTGTCAGTTTCTTCACCGACTTCCCTATTATATTCAATGGTACCCTGTTTTATATCAATAGTTGACTTAAGTAAATAATTGTTTTCAGTATCGGGCTGGTTTTGATTGATGTCCTGATTGATTTTGTCTAAAAGAATTTCTTCAAGACTAATTTTATCGGCAGAGGCAACACTGGCAACCTGTCTACTGCTTCCTCCGGCAAATGATTCTTCAACTCTGGCAATCAACTGACTACTAGTGAAATTATCTAGACTCAAAGCAGTATCTTGAACGATATTTCCCTGTGATCCGATTTCAAAAGCTTTGGCAACAGCCACAGTTTTACCCATAGATATTGTACCCTCCTCTAAATCCAGGGAGCTTGAATCGACTTGGGTGTCGTTTAGTAAAACAAATTTAATGCCGTCTTTGGTAGATAAAATTTGGCCCTTTGAAAGACTTATGGATTCATCGGTTTTGTTAAAAATAACAACTTTTCCCTGGGCATTTTCACCCTTAGTTATGCTTCCGGTTGTTTTGATTTGATCAGTGACAGTTAGGGTTTTTTGTTCCTTTTTAACGGCAATGATTTTTTGATCAAAGTCGGACGCGGAAATGTCCGGATTGATGTCTACCAAATCTGATAAATTGATGTCAGCTGGTTTGACAAAAAGGGTTATTTCAATTTTATAGAACAAAATAAAGGCTAATATAGGTAATATTATAAATAGTGACAATAAAATTATTGGTAAAACTTTGATTTTGCCTAATCGATTAATCGAAGGTAGTTTGAACCTGGGTTTTACTGGTTTAATAAATTCAGAAGATTGGGGAGGTGTGGGATTTGGAGTAGGATTAAATACAAGAGGCAGAGAAGGTTCGTCTATTTGAGTATCAAATTGGTCTGATATTTTAATACCGGTGTCTTTGATAAAACCAAACTCCGAAGCATCAACTTGGTCTAGAGATAACGTGTCACTTTGATCGGAAAGATCTTGATTGACTTCTACCAGATTTTCCTGACTATCGTTGTCAACGTTATCAATATTATTGATATCAGAACTGTTTGGTTGGTCATCTGCAGTAAATTTGTTTATTTGGTTGTTGATAGAGTTTAGATAAATTTTATTAAGCTGAGATAAATCAAAAAAAATGATATCAGGGAAATGGAGGAAAATATCAGCCTGGTCTTTACCAATCCAAGGAAAATTATTAAAATTTAATATATCCTGTCTGTCGAAATTGCCCCAGACAAATATTTTTGGAGTGAGCGAGTCTTCTCTTTTAAGTTCGTAAATAAGCTTTTGGCTTAGAGTGGGGATTTGAGATCTGTCTTGATAAGATTGATTTGATCTTTTGTTAACAACACCCATATCGGACAGGGAAACATAAATTAAATTGTCTGTAACTTCTATAAGAACCGGACTTGAAGGTATACCTTGTTCCTTTGAAAAATAATCTAAAACAGCTTCGTCACCGGGCATAAAACCAATTGGTTTGAGATTGTGTTTCTTGCAAAGAGCTGAAATAAGAGATTTTTTTTGTTTAGAAATTTTTCCATCTGAATCTATCCAGGTAAAGGGAATAATCAAAGCCAGATCGTTACTAAAGTTAGATACCTGATTTAAGCAAGAAGTAAAAGATTTTTGTAATTCAGATTCGGAATTAGCGGGATATATTTCTGAAGAAGTTTGAATATCCGGGTTTAGACCCAGAGAAACAGATAATAGACGTAAATTGGTGTCAGTAAAAACTGCAATTAAAACAATTCTTGGCATTAATAAAGAATACAACAAATATAGTCTTTTAGGCAATTTTAGCGTAAATCCGGCGTTTGCCACTACCAGCTGATTCCTGTTTTATGAGCTTAATTTTGCCGATTTGACCAGTATTGGTGACATGAGGACCAGTACAGACTTCTTTGGAGAAACCAGGAATGGTATAAACCGAGACAATGTCAGGGTATTTAGAACCAAAGAAAGCTAAGGCTCCAGATTTTATAGCATCGGTAAATTTCATATTTTCTACAGTAACGGGTAAATTTTTATCAATTATTTCGTTAATTAGATCTTCAACTTTTTTAATTTGATCGTCAGTTAGTTTATCCGAATGAGTAAAATCAAAACGAAGTCTATCCTGAGTGATATTTGAACCTGCCTGACTGACATGATCTCCTAAAACCTGCCTTAAGGAGGAATGAAGAATATGAGTAGCAGTATGATATTTAGTAATAGTTTCAGAGTGATCAGCCAAACCTGAACTAAACTTACCCTTTGATAAAGTTCGGGATTTTTCAATGTGAATCTGACGCTGTTTTTCAAAATTAGATTTATCGAATTTAAGATTATTTTTAGTTAGTTCTTCTTCAATTAATTCTATGGGGAAACCAAAACTTTGGTACAAGTCAAAAGCCTCTTTACCTGTAAGGTTTTTATTTTTATCGATAAGTTTCTGAATTACCAATAATCCCCTATTTAGAGTTTTCCTAAATTTTGTTTCTTCGGTGTCCAGAACTTCTAAAATTTTATGTTTATTTTTGTTTAACTCCGGATATGTGCCAGCATAATTGTTTTGATTTTCAATTACAGCCTGACCAATAATTGCCGTAAAATTAGTGTCAATGTTTAGATCTGTGGCGAGTCTAACCGCTTTTCTAATTAGTCTTCTTAAGACATAACCTGCTTCTTTATTACTTGGTTCAATACCTGAATTGATAATAAAAACGGCTGCCCTTAAATGGTCGGCAATTATTCTGAAAGGTTTGGGGGTTTTGACGTATTTATCTTTTGTCAATTTTTCAATAGAACTGATAATTGGTTGCCAAATACTGGTCTGATAATTGTCTGAAAAACCATTTAGAATAGCGACTGTTCTCTCAACTCCCATACCAGTATCAATATTGTTTTGAACCAGTTTTTCATAGCTACCTTGATCATTTTTGAAGTATTGAATTAATACATCGTTCCAAATTTCCACCCATGTTGAATTTCCTGGATCAAAGACTTTTGGTGGAGATTCTTTTCCGGTCCAATAAAACATTTCTGTATCTGACCCACATGGACCTGTAAGACCAGGAGGGCCCCACCAGTTATTAACTTTTGGTAAAAAGACAGTTCTATCCTCTGAAATCCCTAAACTTTTCCAAATATTGTAGGACTCTGTATCCTTAGGAGAATCAGAATCGCCCAAAAAAACTGTGATGGCCAACTTGTTAACGGCTATACCAAGAACTTTAGTTAAAAATTCAAAACTCCAAGGTATCATTTCATCTTTAAAATAATCTCCAAGTGACCAATTACCTAGCATCTCAAAAAAAGTGTGATGTACCGTATCACCAACCTCGTCTATGTCTCCAGTTCGGACACATTGTTGGACATTGACTAAACGTTTTCCGATCGGATGCTTTCTACCTAAAAAATATGGTACCAGAGGCTGAATACCGGCTGAAATAAAGAGAGTTGACGGATCGTTTTCAGGAATTAAATAAGCACTGGGAATTTCTGTGTGTCCTCTGTCTTTAAAAAATGAAATAAATAAACTTTTGAGTTTTCGGGCGTTCATGACTGATTTTAGCATGAAGCTAGCGCTTGGAGATAAATTTTTTGGGAACGGTCCTGAATTTAGTTATCTTTGGTGTAGATTTCCTGGGAGGGCTAACCTTAGGGCAACATTTAAATTTGGTTTTAAAAAATTTTTCTAGGTCTGACTTTATTTCTTTGAGTTTTTTGTCTTTGTTGCCTTGGTAAAAGTAAATTGAGATGGCAACGACAATAATGACAGCTATAAGAAAACCTAACCAAAATGCGTCACTATTTCTTCTATTTGTCATTTTTATTAAAAAAACTTTGTATTAAAGTAATACCCTCTCTAATACCCACAAAAAAATCCTTAACTTGACTAATAGGGGCACTAATGTCATCAGTTATAAGCTTGGCGTTGTCTAATATAAGATTAGTTTTAATAACAGTATTTTTTAGATTTGAAAGAAGAGAAACAACCCAAATAGTAAGAACGATTAGACATATGGTGATGGCAGAAATACTGATGATAATAACTATTTGAGTTGGGTTCATAAATTAAGTATAAACTAAAAAATTAATCATGCCAAATTATTGTGTGTTAATTTCTGAAAAGTTTTTTTCAATGACTGTTTTTTTACCATAAGGAGATCTGGCTTCTACTACAACTTGAGGATTTTGACCAATATCAACTTGTTTAGAAAAATTGCCATCTGAGTCAATAATGATCAGATCATCATTGACTCTAACAGAACTGTTGGGATCAGTGGTGCCATTTATTCTTATTTCTAATGATGTAACTGATTCAGGCCAGTTGACAGTTAATTTTGGAGGTTTATTAAATGAAAGATATCTACCTAATAAAAAGGAAAACATAACAAAAAGAGTCAGAGTAACTGAAACAGTGAAAATAAACTGAGGGGTCAGATATATGGATTGTTTTTTTAAAGGTTTATAAGTATTGGTTTTTAAATCCATATCGCGTCTAAAAAGAGAAGTGGTTTTGTTAATATCTAAACCCAAAAATGAGGCATATTTAGAAACGAAGAGAGAACAATAGGGTTCGGCAGGGTAGTTTTTTATATCAGAATTTTCAAAAGCTTGTAAATACTTTTGAGGGATTTTTGTTTTTTTACTAATTTCATCTAAATCATAACCCTTTTCAAGTCGGCTGGATTTTAGGATATCACTGGCTTTAAACATGTTTAAACTGATGATGAAGGAGGTAATATATCTCTGGGCTTGGCGCCATTTGCCGGTCCAATTATGTTGGCTCTTTCCAGCTGGTCTAGGACTCTGGCAGCCCGGGCATAACCCAACTTAAGTCTTCTTTGGAGGAGAGAGGCTGAAGCTTTATTTTCCTGTCTGACAAGGTTAACGGCTTCTTGAAACATGACATCTCTTTCCTCGCCTTCTACAGAGACTAAATTTGAGCTGGAGCTACCACCGCTGACTGGCTGACTGGTAACCTGATCATCATATTCGGCAGTTTTTTGAGATTTTAAAAAGATGATTAATTTTTCGATTTCAGAATCTGAGACATAGCAACCCTGAATCCTGACTGGTTTGGCTAGCTCTGGTGGAATATAAAGCATATCTCCCCTACCTAAAAGTTTTTCAGCCCCAACAGAGTCCAGAATAACTCTGGAATCAGTTGACGAAGAAACAGCAAAAGCCATACGTGCAGGGATATTGGCTTTGATAAGACCAGTAATAACATCAACTGAAGGTCGCTGAGTGGCAACTACCAAGTGAATACCAACAGCTCTGGCCATTTGAGCGATTCTACAAATTGATTCTTCAACCTCACCGGGGGAAAACAACATAATATCAGCTAATTCATCTACAACGATAACTATAAATGGTAAAGTTTGAAAGGCAGCCATGTTGTTGTAGGTCTCAATATTTTTAGCACCGACTTCTGAAAATAGCTTGTAGCGTCTCTCCATTTCTGAAACTGCCCATTTTAAAGCTGAAACTACTTTGTCAGGTTCAACAATAACCGGCACTAATAAATGGGGAATACCATTAAAGGGGGTTAGTTCAACCCTTTTTGGATCAACCATAATTAATCTAAGTTCATCGGGAGATGCCCGGAAAAGAAGAGTAAAAATCCAAGAATTTAAACAAACAGATTTTCCTGATCCTGTTTGACCGGCAATCAGAACGTGAGGCATCTTTTGGATATCGGCAATTGCCGGTTGACCTGAAACACCTAAGCCTAAGGGGACAACAGTTTTGGACTTGGCTTTTTTCATATCAGGACTATCTAGAACTTGAGATATATTGACAACTTCAAGTGAGCGATTGGGGACTTCAATACCAACCAAAGATCGACCTGGAATAGGAGCTTCAACTCTGATCTGACCACCGGGGGCAGCTAGAGCCATAGCAAGATCATTACTCAAGTTTTGAATTTTACTTAATTTGGTACCCAGGGCAACTTCTAGGGCATATTGAGTAACTGAAGGACTATTGTTAACTTCAGCAACTCTAGCAGTTATACCAAAGGACTCCAAGGTATCTTCGATAATCTGGGCGTTTTTCCTGACATCTCCCCTGTCTGCTTTGGCTCCAACCGATCTATCAAGAATGGTATCGGGGGGGTATTGCCAATTTTGGTTCATGGATGAAGTAATGGGTTTGTTTGAAAGAGGTGTGTCGGCAAACATAGGTTTGTCGGCAGTTTTCTGGGGGGGAGCTGACTGATTTGGCTTATTATCTTCCTGGATATAGACTGAAGTACCAAATTTATCTTTTTTATGTGTTTTACCGGTATTACCAATAGTATATTTTTTGATTTGGAGAAAAATTAATTTAATTTCTTTTAATACTTGAGAGATTGAGGTGTCGAAAAAGACTATAAAGCCAATTAAAAAGAAAAAGAAAAATATTAAAAAGGCAGGAATTTTGGTAAATAAAAATTCCATCCGATCCCAAAGAAATTTACCGGCAGAACCCTGACCAAAAATACTTAAAAAACAAACGAACATGATAAAAAATCCTAAAACAATAGTTGGTTGTTTGAATGGAGTTGGTGATTTGTAAAAATTGAAGGCTAAAAGAAGAGTTAAGAAGGGTACCATAATTGCTCCCAAACCAAAATAAGTTTTAAGAAGTTTGTGGATATAGATAGGAATAGCCCCCTGGTCTAAAAAAGAAAAAACCATAAGAATAGTGAGAGCTAAAAGAAAAATAAATATAACTGAGCCAACAGTATCCTTTTTTAGTTTAAGGGAAAAACCAAGCTTAGTTTTTGTAAATGTTTTTTTTCGCCGACGTCTGACCATATGTTCAGTTTAAAGCAAAATAAAATAAATTGGTAGAGATAGCTTAATAAGACTGGCCGAAAAGCCAGCGGTGAGTGGCAAGTTTACCACAATGGACACAAACACCTGTTTCTTTTTTGGCGTCCAGAGGTAAGCAACGGGTGGTGGCTTTGGTATCAGCTTTGATTTGAGCTTCACAAGTAGGGTCCTGACACCAAAAGGTACTGATAAAACCTTTAGTAGTGGACATAATTTTTTTAAACTGATCGTAGGAATCGACTGTGTGGGTGTTGTCTTGGGTAAACTTTTTGTGCTTTTCAAAAAGATTGGTCTGAATATCTTTAAGTATTTTTTCAATTTCAGAAGAAAGATTATTTAAGGAGACTGTTTGTTTTTGTTTGGTATCTCTTCTGTATAAGGTAACTTGGTTTTGATCGGCTTCTTTTTGACCTATTTCTAATCTAACTGGGACACCCTTTATTTCCCATTTGTTAAATTTAAATCCGGCAGTTTCATTTTCAAGTTGATCAACTTCATATCGAACACCAGTTAATTTAGCAGTAACTTCCTTGATGTATTTATCCAAAGATTGACCAGGGATGAGGACAACAATAACTTGGATAGGAGCAACGTTAGGTGGAAGAATTAAACCATCATCATCACTTTGAACCATAATAAGACCACCAATGCTTCGAGTAGATAATCCCCAACTATTTTGCCATGGATGGACACTCTTGCCATCTTTATCCTGAACAGTCCATTCAAAGGCTTTTGCAAAATTTTGGCCTAAGTCGTGAGAGGTGCAAGCTTGAAGAGCTTTACCGTTTGGCATAAGAATTTCAAAGGTATAGCTTTTACCAGCACCAGCAAATTTTTCTGATTCGCTTTTGATACCAGAGATACCGTACATGGCTAAAAGATGATTGTAAGTTTTTTGATAAGCTTGTAAAGCCCAGATTACCTGATCCTGACTTTCCTGATGGGTTAAATGGGCACAATGACCTTCCTGCCAGAGAAATTCAGTTGTTCTTAAAAACATATATGTACGTTTTTCCCATCTAACTACATTGCACCATTGATTAATTAAAATTGGTAATTGGCGCCAAGAATTGGTCCATTTTTGATACATGTGATACATAACTGTTTCTGAAGTAGGTCTTAAGATAAGTTTTTCTTTAAGTTCCTGACCACCAGCGTGAGTGACTACAGCCAGCTCTGGAGAAAATCCTTTGACGTGTTCTTTTTCTTTGTTAAGAAACTCTTCTGGTATAAACATGGGAAAATAAGCGTTTTTGACTCCCCTATCTTTAATAAGTTTGTCGAGATAGGTTTGAATACCTTCCCAGATAGCATATCCATAGGGTCTAATAACCATGCAACCCTTAACGGGAGCATAGTCAGCTAGCTCGGCTTTTAAAACAATATCGTTGTACCAGGAAGCAATATCTTTTGATTTTGATAAAACAAATTTTTTGGTATCCATAACAGCTTTAGTATAACAAAATTAGTTGCACAAATTTTTAATTAGATATATATTTAATTATGAAGAAAGTTGTGGTTTTGGTGTGCATGTTGGCAATGGTTTTTACTAAAGGGATTTTGGCGTCGGGATTTCATATCAGTAGTATTGGCGGAGTATCAACTGGTGGACAGCAATTATCACATTGGTGGAATACCAGTTTACAACCAACTATGGAAGGAGAGGCTAGTCCTGGGGCTGAAATTACAATAACAATAGATGATGTAACAAGAGTAATAAACGCTGGGTCTGATGGTATATGGGCTTTTAGACCAGATACGGCATTGGTTGCCGGTGACCATAATGTAACGGTATCCAGTAATGGTTCAACAGTTAGCTTTATTCTAACGCTGGGAAGTGACGCAGTTGATTGGGATGCGGTTGGGTCGGGAGCTTCTGAAACATTACCAACAGTAGGGTTCTTTTTACCAACACTGGCATTAATTGGCACGGGTGGAGGACTGGTGGCTTTAGCTAAAAAACTAAAAGAGAATTAAACTTCTATTAGTAAAGGTAAGATCATGGGTTGGCGGCCGGTGTGTTTGAAGATTGATTCCTCTAAATGCCCTTGTATTTTTTGACGGACAAACTCAACATTCATAGGTTTGCCAACATATTCCCTAAATTTCTCCATAATTTCGCTTTTTAAGAGATTTAAAAGCTGTTGATTTTCTTTAGCAAAAACAAATCCTCTACTTAATAAAACCGGATCTTTAATTAATTTACCCTGAACAGTATCTACTAGTAGAACAACTGAAAACATACCATCTTCAGCTAAAGTCCGTCTGTCCCTCAATACAGTGGCGCCAACGTCACCAATGCCAAAACCGTCAATTAGGACTTTTCTTAATGAAATTTTGGAGTTGGTGTCAAAATGATTGTGTCTGAAGGTAACAATTTCATCAGTTTCAGGCATAATGAACTGATCATCGGTTCTACCAAGCTGTTGACACATGAGTTGATAAGCCCGAATATGTCTATAGTTGCCGCCAATTGGAAGAATATATTTTGGCCTTAATAAGCTAATTAAAAGTGCGTGATCTTTTTGATAACCATGGCCTGATACATGAAGCGCTTCCTCTTTGCCATAGGCGACTTCAGCTCCCATTTTAGCTAGATTATCAATCATTTTGTAAATGCCTGAAGTGGTACCAGGAATATAGTCTGGGGAACTAAAAATAACTTTATCTCCTTTACTAATTTTAATCCGATGTTTGCCCATGACAATTTTACTTAAGGCTGAAGTTGGCTGACCAGCAAAACCGGCTACTAAAAATATCAGTTGATTATTACGAAAATTTTTAATCCGATCCATGGGAACAATATCTTCTTTGTTTAGTTTGATATAGCCTAATTCTTGAGCAATTTTAATCGCTTTATCGACTGAAAAACCGGCGATAACGATTTTTCGGCCATTTCTTTTACCGTACTCGATAGCTTGCTTCCATCTTAAGACATTACTAGAAATTGAAGTAACAAAAACACGACCTTTGCCGGTTTTAATTTCATATTCAAACTTTTCGGCGATACTGGCTTCTGAAGGTGAAAAACCTTCATGATCAGAACCCAGACAATCAGATAAAAGACAAACAACATTTTCATCGTTACCGATTCGGGAAATGGCTTCATAATCGGCGTGTTTACCATCTATGGGAAAGAAATCAAACTTAAAATCAGAACCATGATAAAAAACACCCAGAGGTGTCTTTATGGATAGATGAAAAGTATCGGGAATAGAGTGGTTAACGGCAACTGGCTTAATATAAAAATTATCGAGTTTGATAATGCTTGATCTGTCGTAAGTATTTATTCTGGCTTTTTGTCCAGCTTCAACTAATCTTTCTTGAATAAAAGCTGAAGCTAATTTAGGAGCGTAAATAGGAATGTTTTGACCTAAAATGGGGAGAACGAATCTGATGGCACCAATGTGATCTTCGTGACCGTGAGTGATTATAATTGCTTTGATTCTATCTCTTTTGTCATCTAAATAAGAAGTGTCTGGAATTTGGAGATCAACCCCAAATTCATCTTCTTCGGGAAAGCCAACTCCACAGTCAACAATAATAATTTGGCTTTTGGAAAAATTGCCTTGTGGGGCAAACTCATAGACGAACATGTTTTGAGTAACTTCTCCAAAAGAGCCTAATGAAATGATTTTTAAGGCATCATTTGTACCTGGTTGGGTAAATTGTTTTTGTATGTTTGTATTCATATTTTTTTTTAAATAAAGCTACCACTGAGGGATGAAATTCTTAACATTTGATTCGTCAATGATAACTTGTCTAACTTGGCCTTCAAAAATAAGGCGGGCTGATTTTCTAACTAAAAGCTCGATATTTCTGTTTAAAGTACGGACTCCAGCATCAAATCCCAAAGGTCTAATTATGGTTGGCCAAATAGACTCTTTAATAACTATTTCCTGCTGACCTAAACCAGCCTGGGCTAAAGCTTTGGGGAAAAGATACTTTTGACCAATAACTTGCTTTTCTTCGTCTGTGTATGAAGGCATTTCGATAACTTCAAGTCTGTCTAAAACTGCAGTAGCAATTCTCTGAGTGTTGTTACAGGTGGCACAAAAGATAGCTTGAGATAAATCGAAGGGATGGTCAATATAATGATCTTCAAAACTACTGTTTTGCTCTGGATCGAGAAGTTCAACTAAGACTCCCATAATGGTATTGAGTGCATCGTCGGCAACTCTATCGATTTCATCAAGTAAGATGACAGGATTACTTGATTTAACATGGACTAATCCTTTGATAATTTGACCAGGCTCGGCTTCGGGGTGTGTTTTGGATTGACCTCGTAAATAAAGCGGATCACCAAGGCCACCAAAAGGAATTCTGATTAATTTTCTACCTAACATGTCAGCAATAGATTTGGCCATGGTAGTTTTACCTGTACCAACAAGACCGACAAAGAGAAGAACCGGAGCTCTCATTTTTTGATCAGGACTGCGACTCTTTTGAAGGGCTAGGACAGAAATGTACTCAAGAAGCCTTTCTTTAACTTCAAATAAACCATGGTGATTCTGATCAAGTTTTTCCCTGGCGTAATTTATATCAAGAATATCTTGAGTTTGATTATTCCAAGGAAGGGAAATAATCCACTCAATATATTTTTTTGTCTGTTGATACTTTTGCCAAAAAATATTTGACTCTCTGCTGATATCTAATTCATCTAAAAGATCTTGAATTTTGACAGCTAAGGCTTGGGGTAATTGAACAGCACTAGCTTGGCCCGAAAGTTTATCTATGGCTTGTGATATATTTTGTGAAACTTGTGTCACTATTTAAATATAAAGAAAAACGGACTTAAAAACCAGCTTTAGTTTGATCTCCTAACCCGATTTACTCTATTAATATTGGCTGGTGGCTTAAATTTACCAATTGTTTCTCTGGATTGGAACGGTCTTGATGGCCTGTCAGTTTGGTGAAGTCTTGTATCTGGTGAGTCACCAGTGTGCTCTGATTTAAATTTTTTGGCTGATAATTTAATCTGATTTTCCTGATTGCGACCGGCAACTTCAACATGGATCTTATCGCCAATTTTAATCAGTTTGGTGACATCAGAAATGAAACCAGTTGATAGTTCTGAAACATGAAGCAGAGCTTCCTTACCAGAAACTAATTCAACAAAAGCACCATAAGGCTCAACTCTAGTAACAGTGCCATCAAATTCTTCACCAATTTGAATTTCTCTAACCATGTTTTCAATTTCCAAGGCACAATTTTGAGTGTTATCAAAATCAAGGGAGCTGACTGAAGCAACTCCATCGTCATCAATGTCTATCTGGACTTGATGTTTTTTCATCAGAGATTTGATCATCTTACCGCCGGGGCCGATTACTTCCCCAATTTTATCTTCGGGAAGTTTGATTAAGGCAACCTTTGGGGCAAAAGGAGAAACAGAGGTTTTGGGTAAACTGATAACTGAATCCATGGTGGCTAAAATTTGTAGACGGGCGCTCTTACTTGCCGCAAAAGTGTCTTTGATCATATCAAAAGTTAGTCCGGGTCTCTTAACATCAAGCTGGATAGCCGTAATACCAGTTTTTGTACCGGTGATTTTGAAATCCATATCACCATTGTGGTCTTCGAGACCGGCAATATCGGTTAAAAGAATATATCTATCACCTTCTGACATCATACCGATACTAACGCCACCAACCATGTGTTTGATAGGAACACCGGCAGCCATAAGGCTTAGGGTAGAGCCACAAGTTGAAGCCATGGAAGAAGAACCATTTTGAGATAGAACTTCGGAATTAACTAAAATAGTATAGGGGAATTTTTCTTCAGAAGGGATGACGGGTAGTAAAGCTTTTTCAGCCAGAGCACCATGACCAACTTCGCGTCTACCCGGACGACCGACTCTACCGGTTTGACCGGTTGAAAAAGGCAGAGCATTGTAAAAATGCATATAACGCTTGGTTTTGTCGCCTGTTGAACTATTTAAATATTGCTTTTGAGATAAAGGACCTAGAGTGACGGTTGTCAGAGCTTGAGTCAAGCCTCTTTGAAAAAGAGCTGATCCGTGAACTTGAGGTAGAACATCAATTCGACAGCTAACCGGTCTGATTTCATCCATTTTTCGGCCATCAAAGCGAGAACCGGCCATAGTTTTAGCTCTAATGTGTTTTTTTAGAACTTCTTCAAATGCTAATTTTAAAATAGCCTCAGTAATTTCCAATTTATCGATTTGTGTTTGATAGTGATTGGTAACTTTTTCAAAAATCGCCTGCTCTAAAGAGACGTGTTTACCATCGTCTTTACCATTTTTAAAGAAAGTATCAATATCAGCACTTACCAATGTGTCAATTTCTTTAATGAGTTTGGTATCAGATAAAATTGAAAGGTAATCAACTTTTTTAACACCTGCAGACTTAACCAAAGTGTCAATTTGTAAATTTACTTTTTGATTGTTTTGGTCGGCTTTATTGATAGCTTCTAAAACAATATCATCGGCAACAATATTGGCTCCAGCTTCAATCATATTGACTCCGAAGGGGCCAGTACAGACTATTAAATCCAGAGCGGATGTTTCCATCTCGGCATTTAAAGGATTTAAAATCAATTTATCAGCTACCAAACCAACTTGAGTAGCGGAAACGGAACCATTAAATGGAATATCGGAAATAGACAGAGCTAAAGAAACAGCGTTAAAAGCCGGAATAATAACTCCATTTACTTTGTCATTGCTTAAGACAGTCACAATTACTTGAACCTCGTTTTGAAAACCGGCTGGGAAAAGCGGTCTAATTGATCTATCAATAAGTCGACCAAGTAAAATTGATTCATCATCTAGGCCGCCTTCACGCTTTAGCCAGCGACTGTCTTTGATAAAACCACCGGCGTAAAGTTTGTCCTGAAATTCAACTGATAAGGGAAAATAATCCTTTTCGGTATCAAGAGCGCCAAGAACGACTGTAGCTAAAACGGTGGTGCCACCGATGGTGGCCATAACGGAACCGTTGGCTTGAGGAGCGTAAACTCCAGCTTCAATTTTTAAATTCTTTCCATCAGAAAGGATGATTTGGGTATTTTTTAGATTGTTATCCATAAATTTTTTAAGTATTAATCCGTTTATCAAATCTGTTTGACTCTAAACTTGGCTCAATGTTTTTAATAAAAACACTAAACTAAATTCAGAGCTTAACAGATGTAAACTGGTATAGTTTAACACAAACTATTTCTTTAGGCCGACTTTTTTGATCAGTTCCTGATATCTTTTACTATCCATATTGGAAAGATATCTAAGAAGTCTTCGACGTTTGGCAACTTTGTTAATTAAGGCACGTTTTCCGGGAAAATCGTGTTTATTTTCTTCAATGTGTTGCTGAAGATTGTCGATTTCTGCACTTAAGAGACCAACCTGAACTTCGGGGGAGCCTGTATCACTTTTTTCGGTAGCGTATTTCTCAATGACCTTTTTTTTGTCTGCTTTACTTATTGCCATAAATTACAACTTAAAACCAGTAAATTTTAAAAACCTTGGTTGTGGCCAACTTCGGCACCGGTTGAAAGTATAGAGGAATTATAACACAGTTTACGGTAGTGATGTTTTTGTTAAGGAATTGTTTCTTGAATCTTGATTACAATACAATTTTGTGAATGATTTAATTCGATGTCGTATGATATATTATTTTAATATACAGATGGAATCTGAAAGAAAAAGTCGTTTACCTATTTACGAAGTCAATCAGAGAGTTTTTTTGGTTGATGGTTTAGCTAGGTCGGCTATTTATGATACTACAAGAGGTAAGGTTTACTCAATTAATTTTCAAGCTAGAAATATTGTGTTAGATCAACCTAGTTCTGATGTTTTTTATCAACAATTAGAAGAAGTTGAATTAGTATCCAGAGATAGATCTCCAAGTGAGATAGTTTTTACTAGACCATCAGTCGGATTAGACTTTATGTGGTTAAACCTAACTTCTAGATGCAACTTAACTTGTTTACATTGCTATCAAGAAAGTTCACCTAGTGTTTTAGAAGATACATTGGCGTTAAGGGATTGGGAATCAGTAATTGAACAAGGTTTTGCAGTTGGTTGTCGAAGGCTTCAATTTATTGGTGGAGAACCGTTAATATTTAAGGAAATATTTGATTTGGCGGCTTATGCTGGAGATATGGGTTATGAACTCATTGAAATATTTACTAACGGTACATTAGTTAATCCAGAACGGATAGAAACTATAAAAAGATTAGGTATTAATGTGGCTATTTCTCTCTATTCTGATATTCCTGAAATTCATGACTCCGTAACCACTAAACCTGGAAGTTTTTATCAAACTTTAAATGCAATGAAATTGCTAAAAGAAGCTGGTGTACCAACTAGAGTTGGAGTAGTTGTCATGCGACAAAATCAAAATACTGTCGATAGTACAATACGGTTAGTTCAGGAATTTGGTTTTGGTGGAGGTGACTCTGTTGATTTAATAAGAACTATCGGACGCGGTAAAAATCCTGCCAATTTTCCCGACAATGAATATGTTGAAAAATATGGTTTGATGAGGAAGCCCTTATTTGTTACCAGTGAACAAGATTTTATTCGAAATTGTTTTTATAATCCATGCTGGGTAGGCAAGATAGCAGTTGAATCTTCAGGAAATAGTTATCCTTGTGTTGCAGCTAGAAGCCATATTGTGGGTAATATTTTAGAACAATCAATTGAACAAGTTATTGAAAGTACTAGCTTGCAACAATTATGGTCTCTTGGTAAAGATGATATTGAGATTTGCCAATTGTGTGAATACCGTTATGCATGTGGCGATTGCAGACCTTTAGCTGAAACTGAAACAGGTAATCAATGTGCAAAAACTCAACGTTGTACTTATAATCCTGTTAAAGGTTATTGGGAATAAATATTATTTATAAGTTATAATTTATAAAAGGAGGTGAGTAATTAATGTTAGGAGAACGGTTGTCGCTAACTTCAATTATTGAGGAACCAGAGATTGTTTTGGTCAGTCCACATAATGAAGAAGATTTTGACTCAGAAGCAAGAATTGTGGGGTGTGTTCCTAACTATTGTCTTCCTTTTTGTCGGATAACTACCTGTCAACCAAGGTGCGGGATTATACCAACCTGCCGACCGATCTGTAGAATTCCAGGGCCGAATTAGTCAAATTGATTCTGAGATAAAATTTTTTGAGACCAAGAGTCTGGGTAACGGGAGAGAATAATTTTGCCTATTGTTAAGGCAAAAATATGTCCTCCTTTGTCTTCCTCCAAAGATGAGTTTTGAATGTTTAATTTTTTTTGAATTTCTCTTTTTATGAGCTTTTTGATGATTTCTGAATTTATTTTGTCTAGTTTATTTTTGAAGTTAGTCCAAAACAAATTAGCCACTGTGTATTCGACACAAAATGCATATAATTCAGTTAGTGGCATATATGAAGGGATTCTAATTTTGATATTTTTTAAGTTTGGTTTTTTTGTATTGTATAAGTTTAGAGCTGTACGTAAGTAATTTAGGTTTTCCTTTTTATCTGAGTACCAAAAAAGTTTATGTTGATCAAAATAAACATGACCAAATTCATGAACTATTGTTGCCAGGTAACTTTCTTTGGTATCGTAAGCATCTTTCTTGTTGATATGACTCTTGATAAAGGGTTGCAGAAGGCAACCACTAATTTTTGGGTATTGATAATTGTCAATTGTCAATTTTTTAGGTAAATATTTGGCAATTTTTTCTATTTTTAATCCAGCATACCAACCCAATTGTTCATTGTCATCAATATTTATATTGTGTCTAATTTTGTAAAAGTTGTAATCTTTAAGTTGAGTTGATAGTTTTTTATATTTGGGCAGTAAAATTTTTGTCCAGAAATAAATATACTTAGAATCGTAACTTATGGCGATAACATTTTTGATTAGGTTTTTATCGTTAAATATAAAATCTAATTCTTTTTGCCAAACTACCGATATTGCTTCCTCAATTGCCTTTAGATCCTTTTTATTTGCTAAATAATTTTCAAACATAACAGTATTTTATGCGCGTACTTAAGATTGTTCAAATTCTATCTATATCGGTTGTTAATATTAGTTTTTGGTCTAGACACTGGAAACGGGGTTGGGTTGGTTGGTACCGGGGATGGATTTGTTTTCGACGGCACTAAGGGGAGTTGAAGCTAGAGGGTCAGGTTGACCAGGAGCGGGTTGGGTAGCTTTGAGACACAAAGCTCCAGCTTCAAAACTTTCAGGTGAAACATTGACTGAAAAGGATTGAGTGGCAACTCTAAGACCTATTAGTAAGTTTTTACCCATATCCATATCTATATCCAACCCAATCATAGGTAATAAAAAGGAAAATATTTCTGAAAAAGGAGCACTGGGGTCAATAATAGTAGCTTTAGCCCAAGAAGGACTGACCTGCTTGTCTGATATAACTACCCAGTTGCCTTTGTTGACAATATCAGCATTAGCTCCAAGGGTGGAATCATCACCTAGAATAAAGGAAATATCAGCCATGACTCCACCATTATTGATGAATATTTTATCGTTTTGGATCTGAGGTGAAGTGGTTTTAGTCTGGACAATTAGATTTAGCTTACCACCATCGTCATTGTAGGAAACGCGTTCAATCTGATCAACCGGATGTTCGATGGTTATGGTTAAGTCGTTTTTCTTAAGTTCAGTGGTTAAGAGATCAAGACCACTTAGCTTAGAGTAATTGTTATCAGTGGCGGAAGTAGTAAAGACAGAAACATCTAAACCTTTCTTTTTTAAGCCTAAGGCCAAAGCCAGGCCAGCCCCAACAGAGTCTATAGAAGTAAGGGGAATGACAACTTGAGCCGATTTGGCGCCATCTAACATGGTTTTGATATCGCCTGCCTGATAGTTTTTCATGTTTGTTTTTTGGGGCAAATTTTGTAACGGACTTTGATAACCTAAAAGGACTTGAGAGCGGTTTGGTATGCTCATTTTTCCTTTATATAGGATATTATAACATCGCCCTCCTTAAAGTCAACGTAGGGTTTAAAAGTAATACCACAATCATTGCCAACCTTGATCTGATCAACATCAATTTTACCTTGGCGGATATTGTCAATTTTGGTATCTTTGATTATTTCGTCTCCCCTTTTAAGGTGGATTTGATCGTCTTTTTTAAGCCTGCCTTGGGTACATTTGACACCGGCAATTCTAACCTTATCGATTTTAAACTCAGCAATAATTTGACCAAGACCGACTACCTGCTCATCTATGGTAGGTTCAAGCATTTTTAGAACCTGTTTTTCGATATTTTCTAGAATCTCATAAATAATGGAAGAGGAAACAATGGTTACTCCTTCGGATTTGGCTAGATTGAAGACTGAAGGACTGATTTTTAAATTAAAAGCAAAAATTTGAGCATTGGAACTGCTAGCTAAAAAAATATCGTTATCTGTGATAGGGCCGACACCTGATGACAAAATTAAAATATCATCAGATAAACTACCTAATAAGGCTTCGAGTGTACCAACTGTATCTGCTTTGACAATTGCCGGTATTTTTGGTGTATTTTCTTCTGCCAAAGCACTATCTGTGGTAGTAGTGTCTGATTTGGGAACGTCTAGAGCAACATCGGTAATCAGCTCCCCTATTGGGGGTAAATTTTGAAAGCCTAAAATTTGAACGGGATCTGATGGGTTTACTGATTTAATAACTTTACCAGAATAATCGTAGAGAGCTTTGGCTTTGTTTTCGGTCAAACCAATATAAAAAGTATCTCCAAGAGATAATGTACCCTGTTTGACGATAGCAGTAGCTACAGATCCTTTGTTTTTATCAACAACTGATTCGATAATATAAGCTTCCAGAGGAGAATTGGGCTCAGATTTTAGTTCAAGAACGTCGGCGGTTAAAAGAATCATATCAAGTAGTTTGTCTATACCCTGACCGGTTTTGCCCGATACCGGAATACAGGCAATTTGACCACCGTATTCTTCAGGTAAAAGCTCGCATTCTGCCAGTTGACCTTTGACAAGATCAGGAGAGGCTGAAGATAAGTCAGTTTTGTTTAGAGCTACTATTAAAGGTAAATCTAATTCTTTTATTAAGCTTATACATTCTTTGGTCTGGGCCATAATACCATCGGTGGCGGCTATGACCAAAACTACAATATCTGTGACCATTCCACCACGTTGGCGCATTTTCTTAAAAGCGGCATGACCAGGGGTGTCTATAAAGGTGATTTTTTTGCCAGTTTTGCCTATCTCAATTTGATAAGCAGAAACGTGTTGAGTAATGCCACCTATTTCTTTATTCCAGGTGTTTTCCTGTCTAATTTTATCAAGCAAAGTAGTCTTACCATGATCAATGTGACCCATAAAAGTGACTATAGGGGGACGGGTTTGCATAATTAGTTTTTAAAAATTAACTAGATTTTTTAGGAGGTGCACCGGTGACATTGATATCAAAACCGGCTAAGACTCCAGCCAGTCTGATGTTTTCTCCACCGGAGCCAATAGCCAGGGCTAATTGATCTTCGGGAACAGTCACCTCTGCTTTATCACCTTGTATAGAAACAACCTCAACGTCGGAGGCAGGTGATAAACTTTCAACTAAAAATCTTTTGATATCATCTGAATATAAAACGATATCAATTTTTTCATTTTCTGGGATTTCGTTTAAAACAGATTGAATACGGCTACCTTTTTGACCAATGCAAGAACCAACCGGATCAACGCCAGGCTGCTTACTACTGACAGCTATTTTTGATCTAATACCAGGAGATCTGGCAATTTTTTCGATAACAACTGCACCACTACTAATTTCGGGGACTTCCCTATCCATAAGACGGGTAATGTATTCGGAATCAGATCGGGATAAAATAATGTCTCTTTTTTCAGTTTCGTCATCTTCAATAATTGATTTGACCAAGAATAATTTCCTATCGCCAAGCTCAAACCTTTCGTTTTTGACCTGTTCTTCTTTGGGCAATATGGCTTCGGCTTTACCAATGTTGACTAAAATTTTAGTGGGTTCAATTTTGACAACATTACCATGAATTAACGTACCAACTTTATCCATAAATGAGGCAATAACCATATCTTTTTCAACCTGTTTGATACGGGCATCTATGACTTGTTTGGCCGTTTGTGTAGCAATTCGGCCGAATCCTGGGGGAGTAACATCGACTTTTTTACCGTCTTCTTTAATTTCAAAGACCTTAAATGAACCACTTTCAGGAGAAAGCTCAACTTGGAAATTGGTCTCTTCTGAAACCTCAATTCCTTTTTCTTTTTGATCTCTTTTGTAAGCAGAAATTAAACCGGCTTCAATAGAGTCTAAAATAGATTGAACATCGATGTTTCTTTCACCAGCGATTTGAGCTACGGCTGCTGCAAACTCGGTTTTTGGTAATTTTTTTATATCCATTTTATTTAAAAAGGGGACCTTCAGTCCCCCAAATCAAAATATTTAAAATTAAAGTTTAATTGTGTTTAGTATAACATAGCTAGAAGAACATCGCGATGCCAAGTAAAACCCTCCCCAACCCCTCCCTTGACAGGGCGGGGCTACGACTATGATTGTTCGTTATAGTTCCAATTCTTTAATTAGCTTTTTTTGGTTGAGAGAAAGGCGAGTAGGAACAGAAACGGCAATTTTTATATACAAATCTCCCTTGGATCTGGAGTTTATAACCGGGACACCTTTACCCCTGACTCTAATTAATGTCTCTGATTGGGTGCCTGGCTTAATCTTTAGAGAGATATTTGAACCGTCTGGAGTGGGAATAGAAATTTGACCACCGAGAGCAGCCAAGCTAAAAGAAATTGTTTTGGTAAGATAAATATCGGCACCGTCTCTTTTAAAAAGTTGACTTTCCTCTACATCTATGTAAAGAATAAAGTCCTGAAATCTGATTTTTTGACCATTGTCCACCCCCGCAGGGATTTTAATAGTTTTGTTTTTACCGTCAATATTGACTTCTTTTTGACAGCCATTGACAGCCTCCTCAAAAGTTAAATTTATTTTATAAGTTGGAAGCCGGGCAGTTCTGGCAAAAGGACCACCGAAGAATTGCTCAAAAATATCGAAAGGATTGCTGAAACCATCAAAGTCGAACCCCCCACCACCGAAGGGATTACCGCCCTGACCGTTGGTGTAAGTAAAGGTAAATGGACCTTGCTGTTGAGTATAAGTATTACCTCCAAAAGGACCAGACCTACCACCTTCAAAAGCGGTATGGCCAAATTGGTCATAGGCTTGGCGCTTTTGAATATCGCTTAAGACCTCATAAGCTTCATTGATTTCTTTAAATTTTTCTTCAGCGTCAGCAGATTTATTTTTATCCGGATGAAACTCCAGAGCCATTTTACGATAAGCCGATTTTATATCAGCCTGAGAGGCAGCTTTATTTACTCCTAGTACTTCATAAAAATCTTTTTTCATATTATGTATATTCTACCCTTAAATCTACTTCATCTTTTTGTATTTTTTTTAACTCTTTTTGAATGTTATCTAAAACTGATTGAAGCCGGGGTTTTTTACTAAAGTCTATTATATTAAATGTTTCGGCATAATTTAATTCTAAAAATCTACGCCTGTTTTTTAAGGCTTGTCTAATATAATGCCACTTAACATTTTTAGTAAAGGTCGACCACTTAGGGAAAGTGGATAAAAATTCTGGACGGTATTCTCCCATATCAATGGCCTGATCGAAGGTGAGAGAAATAGAGGATTTGGTTTTTTGCTTTGATCCTCTTCTTTTAATTTCTATATTTTCACCAAATTCGCCGTCCATATAGTTTTTATTCTACAACTTCGCCTTCTTCGGCTGATTTGGAATCGTCTTTTTTGTCCTGTTTTTTATCCTCCTGACCGGGTTGGTCTTGGGGAGGAGCTTGACCATCTTGACCCGGTTGGTTTTGGTACATAGCGGCACCAATGGTTTGTAAAATAGTACTAAGTGATTCCCTGGCTTTATCCAAATCATCTTTTAGGGCATCAGTTTTAGCTAAAACATCCTTGGATTTTTTGATTTCATCCTCAAGCTTAATCTTGTCATCATCTTTGATTTTGCCTTCCAAGTCTTTAATGGTTTTTTCGGCAGCAAAGACAGTGTTGTCCAGTAAATTTCTGGCTTCTACTAACTCTTTCTTTCTTTTATCCTCATCAGCAAATTTTTCAGCTTCATTTTTCATCTTTTCAACTTCGTCTTCGGACAAATTGGTAGCGTTTTGAATAGTAATTTTTTGCTCCTTGTTAGTCGCCTTGTCTTTGGCTGAAACAGATAAGATACCGTTACTATCTATATCAAAAGTAACTTCAACCTGAGGAATACCACGAGGTGCAGGAGGTATACCATCTAAAATAAATCTGCCAAGTGATTTATTGTCAGTGGCCATGGGGCGTTCACCCTGAAGGACATTGATTTCAACTTGAGTTTGATTGTCGGAATAGGTAGAAAAGGTTTGTGATTTTTTGGTAGGAACGGTAGTATTTCTGTCAATTAAAGGAGTCATTATGCCACCGGCTGTCTCAATACCAAGAGTAAGTGGAGTAACATCGAGTAAAACCACATCTTTGACTTCTCCAGTCAGAACAGCCCCCTGAACAGCAGCACCAACGGCGACTACTTCGTCGGGATTGACTGAATTGTTTAAGTCTTTGCCAAATAGATCTTTAACTGTTTGCTGGACTTTGGGCATACGGGTTTGACCACCAACCATCAAGACATCGGTAATATCTTCTTTTTTGAGCTTGGCATCTTTAAGACATTTTTCAACTGGTCCAATAGTTTTTTGAATTAGATCGTCAACTAATTGCTCAAGTTTGGATCTGGTTAGTTTGGTTTCCAAGTGAAGTGGTTGGCCATCTTTTTGAGTAATAAAAGGTAAATTGATGTCAGCTTCTTGAGATGAAGATAATTCAATCTTGGCTTTTTCGGAAGCTTCTTTGATTCTTTGAAGAGCTTGGGGGTCCTTACTTAGATCAACGCCGTTGACTGATTTAAATTCGGATAGTATCCAATCAATGATTCTTTGGTCAAAATCATCTCCACCTAAAAAAGTATCACCATTGGTAGCTTTAACTTCAAAAATACCATCGCCAATTTCCAGAATAGAGATATCAAAAGTACCACCACCAAGATCATAAACAGCTACAACACCTGATTTCTTTTTATCGAGACCATAGGCAAGAGCGGCGGCAGTAGGCTCATTAACAATTCTTTTAACGTTTAGACCAGCAATTTCTCCGGCTTGTTTGGTAGCTTGGCGTTGGGAATCGTCAAAATAAGCCGGAACGGTAATGACAGCATCAACAACTTTTTCACCTAAATATTTTTCGGCGTCAGCTTTGGCTTTTTGTAAAATTTTTGCCGATATTTCTTGAGGAGTGTAAACAGTGCCACCAACTTCAACAGCAGCCATGTTGTCTTTGCCGGCAACAATTTTATAAGCAGTATTTTGTTGGCTTTTGGTAACAGCCGGGTCATCCATACGTCTGCCCATAATTCTTTTTATAGAGTAGATAGTGTTTTGGGGATTTAGAACCATTTGTCTTTTGGCTAAATCTCCGACTAAATTTTTGACCGGTTCAACTACTGATGGAATTAAATTTCGACCTTCGGAAGTGGGAATAACTTTTGGAGTACCACCTTCCATAACTGCTACACAGGAATTGGTAGTGCCTAAATCTATACCGATAATTTTGTTGGTTGTATTTGCCATATTTTTTTTAAGTTTTAATTTTTTCCGCCAGAGGCGGATCAGCCTTTGGCTGAAAATTTTAATTAATTTTTGTGCCGACTATTACTTGAGCCGGACGGACAACTGATCCGTTAAATTTATAACCCTTTTTAGAAACAGAGTAAACAATATCTTTTTTAGCTTTGTCTGTAGTATCAACACAGTCCATGGTGTGGGGATTAAAAGTTTTTTCTAAAGCCTCAATTTCCTCTAATCCTTCACTTTTTAAAACAGACTCTAATTTGTCTAAAGCCATCTTTAAACCTTTATCATTTAAGTGGCTATTAACCAGATAAAAATCATCGATACTGGAGAGTAATTTATCAAAAATCGACATTAGACTAAAGGTAAGAAAAACCTGTTTTTGAGATTCGATTCTTTTTTCAAGATTTTGATAATCGGCAAGAGACCGGTTGAGCCGATCCTGAAGCTCAACAACTTTTAGATCTGACGACGTTTTTTTAGTTTTTATTTGTTTTTTTGAAATTGTTTTTTTCATAATTATTATGAAGAAATACCTGATATGAGACGGGCAAGATAATCAATCAGAGGGACAACCTGTGAATATTTGAATCTAGCCGGACCGACAATTCCCAAGATACCACGATGGGGACCAGATTCATATTTTTGATAGACAAAACCACAAGTTTCCAGGTGCTCTAAACCCAGATCTTCTCCAATTAAAAGCCAGATACCCTGATCGTGCTCAATTGTGTCAGCTTTTTTAACTATATCAAGCCAATAATCGGCATCATCTATTAAGGATAAAACAGTTTTAGTAACATCAATATCGAAAAACTCCGGTTCTTCAAGAAGGTTACTGGATCCGCAGGAGAAAATACCACCCTGGTCAGTGGTGACTAAGGCCATAGATCTGGTTTTTTGAGCTAAGAGCTTGGTAGCTTCTTTGATGAGCTTGTCAAATTCGGTTCGATAATCCCACATCTTTTGTTTGGTTTTGACTTCTTCAGTGATAGGTAGATTGGTTGAAGCCATTAAATTTCTGACATAGTATTTGAGACCAATAGAAGTTGGGATTCTACCCGAAGAAGTATGCTCTTTTTTTAAGTAACCAAGCTGGACCAAAGCAGACATTTCATTTCTGATGGTAGCAGGAGATACACCTAAATTAAACTTTTTTTCCAAATTTTCAGAACCAACCGGAGCGGCTGTCTCAATAAATTCTTCTACTATGTATTTGAGAATCTTGATTTGTCTTTGGGTTAGATCAGTCATTAGCAATATAATAGAGTCTTTGCTAACGGATGTCAAGAACTATTGCGTGAATTAGAAGTAAGAAAAATAGATTTAAAGGGGTGGCGAGGTTGAATATCTTTAGTAGTAAAGACAGTGAAAAGAAAAGTGAAACTATCAGAGCCAATTTTGTTTTGGAAAATAAAAATAAAAGTAATAGAAAACAAAATAAAAAAAATAAGCCAAAGAATAAGGCTATAAACCAAGTGGTGGGAGGTAGCAGAATAAATAGGAAAACAATAAAAATAATAGGTATTAAAAATAAAGGCTTTTTTTTGGACATATTAACTAATTAATTTTGGTTGAACATCTTCTGTCGGAGCTTCTAGGGATATTTTATCAACCACTTTTTGGAGCTGACGGGTGCGGGTGGTGTTGACTTTGTCATATTGGCTAGAGACTGCATCGAGACGAGTACCAATTTTTTCGAATTCAGAGTTATATTTGTCGAATTCTTCGGAGAATTTTTTAATGTATTTAATGATTTCTTTGGTATTTTTCTGGATTCTAAAATTATCGTAAGCTTGGCGGACCATACGCAAAATGGCGGTAAAGGAAAAAGGACCGGCTAAAACTACTTTTTTCTCTAAAGCTTCCTGCCAAATTTGGGGCATTTTGTCGTAAATAAAGCTAAAGATCATTTCATTGGGAATAAAAACGATAACAAAATCGACGGTATTTGAATCGGCATCGATATAACCCCTGCTACTAGCTTGTTTAATTTTTTCTCTAACATCTTTTTCAAAGGCTTTTTGATAATTTTCTTTATCTTCTTTTGTTTCAGCTTCAGCCATTTTGGAAAGATTGCTATAGGGAAATTTGGAATCAACGTTGATAACGGCACCATCGGGCAGGTAGACGGAGAAATCGGGACGGGTTTCGGTGCTACTTTGCTCTTTGTTGAATTCATAGTCAACTCCCCTGACAAAACCCGCCATTTTTAGTAAATCTTCGGCAACTTTTTCGCCAAAGGCACCGCGCATTTGATTGTTGCTTAAAACTTTTTTAAGACCTTCAGTAGTAGTTTGAAGCTTTTCGTATAGTTTTTGGTATTCATTCATTTGTTGGCTGAGGCGATTGAAGGAGCCAACTCTGTCCTGATCGGAAACTTCAAGCTTTTTTTGATTTTTTTCAAGCTCGGTTAAAACTCTATCAACTAACTTTTCAAAAGTTTGGGTCTTGTTGACTAAGTCTGTTTTGATATCTTGATTTTGAGCACCTAATTTTTGATCGGCCATTTGAACTAAGCTCTGGTTGGCTTGAGTTAAAATTTCGGGGAATTTCTGGTTTAATTTATTGATAATGTCTTCAGATAAAGTATCGGTATTGTCTTTTTTCTTTAAGACAAAATAAGCCATACCAAAACCAGCCACAAGAGCAATAAGTATATAAACCAAATCCATGTTTAATTGTAGCAATAAATCTTCGAACTTTAGTGATGGGTATAAATCAAAGCAATACTGTCATCATCGTTTCGAATCGATTCATAAATTTGTCCCAATAATTCAGTATCATTACGAGAAAGTGCTGCCAATAATTTCTTCAAACCTTCAGGTTTGACTCCATCAGAATACAAAACAATAGTATCTCCATTATTTAAAACAATGTAATTCATAGCTGTTGGTCCATCTATAATTCCATCTTTGGTGCTTAGCCTGGCATCAGAATTTTTAACTCCACATAGATAATGCTCAATGTCTCCATTCGAACGACGGATTGAATAACCGCCATCTCCACAAAATAGGCCACTAACTTGACCAGTAGT
>Ga0172375_10001214_pt1 | contig 41516 bp, 40 predicted proteins | sample LakKiv1m_FD_114537 | JGI IMG/M metagenome (GOLD analysis project Ga0172375, IMG submission 114537) | Freshwater microbial communities from Kabuno Bay, South-Kivu, Congo - kab_092012_11.1m | ecosystem: Environmental > Aquatic > Freshwater > Lake | place: Democratic Republic of the Congo... | reverse complement strand
TAATCGAAGAGGCACACTCCCGGCAGCCAGGGGCGTTTACGGCAGATCATGCCATCCGAGCAGTCGGCGTTTTCGTCGCAGCCCTGACAATAGAAGCCGTTGTTCACATAGGCGCTGGCCCAGGCGCAGGTGGTTCCGGGGCGACAGTTGGCGCTTTCCATGACGCAGTGTGGGCCGTAGCAGAAGTGATAAATGCTGTCGCAGTCTGCGCCATCTGAGTGTCCGACACAATCGGAGTCGATGGAACAGGGACCTTCAATTGGCATGCATTCATCATATTGTGTGTTGCAGAACATGTCAGCGTCCGGAGGGCAGTCGGCGTTGTCGTCACATGGGAATATGTGCTCTTTGCAGTCGCCGTTGCTGCAGTAGTAGTTGTCCGGACAATCCTCGTTGCTGCTGCATGGATCGACGTTGATGCATTCGCCTTCCATACAGGCTTCATCTTCACCGCAGTCTTCTTTTACCTGCCATTCCGAATAGGCCTGCTGTCCGGAGCACTGATTCGAAGAGCCGCTGCAGCGTTGCTGCAGGTAGCGCACTCCTACGTTGCTGCCGGTCGAATGTCCCCAGGGGCAGCCGCTTTCTTCTCCCAGATTATCGTCGCAGACCGTGATGTTCGATTTATAGTGACAGCCGTCACAGCATACGCCTGTGGTGCAGGTGCAGGCGCAGAGCGGGTCGTTCAGGCAGCCGGACGAAGGAGCAGAGCATATCTGATAGGGCGGGCAGGCCGTGACGACTTCGAATGTTCCCAGTATATCCTGACCGTTGCATTGCGAGCTGTAGCCGCTGCAGGTGCGGTCGCGCACCCTGCGACCGTAATCGTCTCCGCAACTGCTGACGCTTTCGCAGCCGTAAGAATAGCCTACATTGGTCTGACAGACGGTTCCGGCCAGCTTGAACGAATGTGTCGCCGTATCGCAGCAGGGTCCTTCCGTACAGGCCCATGAGCAGGATGCATCGTTGACGCAGATGTTGGAATCCTCCTCATCGCAGGTCTGAGTTGAAATACAGGCCTGCACTACTTCCGGGTTAGGCAGCGAGGAGATAGAGCCGGTGCAGGCATTGGAGTAGTTCGAGCAGTAGCGTACTTTGGTCAGCTTTTTGTAAATCGAGCCGCACATGTCGGAAGGATCGGAAGGATCTACCGGGTCGCAGTACAACTGTTCCTCATATGAAGCATCGCAGATGCTCTGACTGTTGTTGTAATGGCAACCGTCGGTGCAGCAGGGACCGGTGGAACATTCACACTGACAACTGTCGTCCGCAACACAATCGGCTCCATCCTGTGGCGTCCACGAACAGCGCTCCGAGGCTTCGCATTCCTCCCTGACAGTCGGGTTGAAGGTGTAAACATTGCCGGTGCAGGTGGAAGAATATCCATCGCAGAAACGCTGCTGGGCGCGTTCGGTTATTGCGCTGCCGCAATCCGTGCCGAAATCGCAGCCTTCCAGAGGTGCCTTGTCTTCGCATTTATGGCTGGAAGGATAATAATGGCAGCCGTCGCAGCAGGGGCCATCGCCTTCCGTGCATACACACTCAAGCTCCAGTTCAGAATCGCCATCGGGCGGACTGACGCATTTTCCGTCCAGGCAGATCTGATACTCGTAACAGGTCTTGTGATCCACCCAGCCGTCGCCTTCACAGATTTCAACTTCAGTCTCGGTCTTGCAGCGCATAATGCCCGGTTCACATACGAATTCGATGTCGCCGTCGCTGCCGTTGTCTTCCTCCACATCAGGTTCAAAATCACCGTCCGTCTGCGTATCTTCGTCACCGTCGACTGGCCGTGTGCATTCGCCTTCGAGGCAGGGTTCGGAACTCTGGCATGTCTTAAAGAAAACCCATTGTTCGTCCTGACATTTCTCAATCTGCAGATCGTTGCCCGGTTTGCAGCGGGTTTCGTCCTCTATGCAAAGCGGGCCTTCCGCTTCGCTCTCCATGTCATTTTCCGCAGCGCCATCGTTGTCCTTATCGCCGTCGGTCTGTGCCTTATCTCCATCGCTTTCGCCCGGCAGGCAGATATTGTTCTCCATGTCGCAGACGCCATTGCTGCAATCGACATCGCTGTCGCAGAACTCCCGGCAGAATGTATCAAAGCATCGATAGTCTTCCGGGCAGTCGGTGTCGACGTTGCACTCCACACCGTTGTTATTGGTGTCATCCAGCTTTGACGATGAGCAGGATGCAAGCGCCAGGGCACAGATTAGCATTAAGAAAATGTAATGCATGCGCATGTTCAAGGCACACCTCCCATGCGTTTCAATTTAAAGACATCTGCATATAACGGAACAATTGCAGATTCAATGTTAAATCCTTGCAGTCATGCCTGTCAATCAAAGCTGTATACTGTTTTAAACTTTACCTTGAAGTCGGCGTATTAATGCTTATATTACACTCATGAAAATCCCGGAAATGCGTCGCAATCCGGGCAGGCGAAAGGGGTTTTTTGTTTCATGTTGCCCCGCTTGATGATAGACTTGGGTTTTAATTGGAGTGAATACAGGTAAGTGTCTGTGAATATTAAGAATTTATCCATACTGGGCAGCACCGGATCTATTGGCCGTCAGACCCTCGATATTGTGCGGCGCTTCCCTGAGCGTTTCAGGGTAACAGCTCTGTCCGCCGGGGCCAACGCCGACGAGATGGCGCGGCAGGTGCGCGAATTCAATCCGCTTTTCGTGTCCATGTCTGAACCCGCCGCCGCCGAAAAGCTCGGAAAACTGCTGCCGGAATACAAAGGTGTAATTGTAAGCGGTGCTGAAGGTGCTGTTCAGTCTGCCGTGCATGCGCAGGCCGATTTCATTGTTTCGGCCATAGTCGGGGCAGCCGGAATTGAACCCACCTATGCCGCCATAAAAGCCGGAAAAACGGTGGCGCTGGCCAACAAGGAAACCATGGTGGCGGCAGGCCGCCTGATTTCCGATGCTTTGAAAGCCGCTGGAGCTTCACTGCTGCCGGTCGATTCCGAGCATTCGGCCATATTCCAGTGCCTGCAGGGCAGCGCCGGAAACCGTATTCATAAAATCTATCTCACATCCTCCGGCGGACCCTTCCGCACCTGGGATGCTGAACGCCTGAAAAAAGCTACGCTGGCCGATGCTCTGGCGCACCCGGTCTGGAGCATGGGCCGCAAGGTGACGGTTGATTCGTCCACCATGATGAACAAGGGTCTCGAAGTCATCGAAGCCCGCTGGATTTTCGATGTTGCACCCGCCGACATTCAGATTGTGGTGCATCCTAAAAGTATTGTTCACAGCATGGTGCAGTTCGCCGACGGCTGCATAATCGCGCAGGCGGGCACACCTGACATGCGCAGCCCCATAGCCTACGCCATGTCCTGGCCCGAGCGTCTGAGGCTTGATTTCAGCGCCTTTAATCCGCTTGAAAACGGCGCATGGGAATTCTATCCGCCCGATGCCGAGCGCTTCCCATGCTGGAGGCTGGCTTATGAAGCCCTTGAAATGGGTGACTTCTATCCGGCAGTGCTGAACGCCGCCAATGAAATTGCGGTTCAGGCTTTTCTGGACGGTGTGATAGCATATTCCGACATCGCCGCGCTGAATTCCGCCATTCTTGCGCTGGCTTTCCGTGAAGGAATAGCGCAGAATGCGGACGATATCGCGGCTGTTCTGCAGATCGACGGCTGGGCGCGCGCCTCGGCCTCGGAAATGGTTAAAACAAATTCGATTCCACACAGGAGTTGAGCGATGGTTTCATTGTTCTGGGCATTTCTTTTACTGGGCGTACTGATTCTGGTGCATGAGTTCGGACACTACATAACCGCCAAACTCACCGGAGTCAAAGTGCTGCGTTTTTCCATCGGCTTCGGCCCGAAGATCGTCGGCTTTAAAGCCGGTGAGACCGAGTACTGGATTGCGGCCTTTCCGCTGGGCGGCTACGTCAAGCTGCTGGCACAGGAGCCCAGCGAAGAAATTCCCGAAGGCGAAGAGAAACGCGCATTTGTAAATGCTCCGCTGTGGGTGCGCTTCCTTATAGTTTTTGCTGGTCCGGCCTTTTCGATTCTCTTCCCCATACTTATCTATTTTCCGATCTACCTGGGTGTAGGCGAGTTGTACGGAACACGCGTCGGCCAGGTATTCGAGGGCACCCCGGCATATAACGCCGGCATACTGCCCGGCGACACAGTGCGCTCATACGACGGAGAAGAGACTCTCTACTGGGACGACATGGCGGTTCTCATTCAGGGCTCCTGGGGTCGCAGTGTCGAAGTTGAAATCGAGCGCGAAGGTGCTGTCCAGAAAATTCAGATCACGCCCGAGAAGTTCGAATTCAAAGACAAGCTGGGCGATGATGTTGTCATCGGTCAGATAGGCATCGCTGCAGATGCGGTTCCGGCTGCTGTGGGTCCGGTGGGCGAGGATTCGCCTGCTTACCGGGCGGGAGTGCGTTCCGGCGACCGCGTGCTGAAGGCGGCAGGGCGTGAAGTCAAGTTCTATTACGAGCTTGACCGTATCGTTAAAAATGCACTGGCAGGCGGCTCATCCATCGAACTGCAGTTGCAGCGCAAGGCCGAAGTCGATGATTCCGAGCAGGCCGGTTCGGTAGGTGAAAACGCCGAATTAAGCGAACCTTTTATGGCGCTGATCGAACCTGAACGTCTGGAGGACGGCTCATACTATTACGGTCTGGTGTCGGCGGATGTCATTGTCGGAAAAGTCGATGAGGGTTCTCCAGCGGCGATGATCGGCATTCAACCCGGAGATGTGGTTAAAAACATTGACGGCAAGACTGTTTCTTCATGGACGGTCATAGAAAAAGAACTGCGTTCAAAACTGGATGCCCCCATCGAACTTGAAGTCATGCGCGGCAAAGAAAAACTGGTTTTCACTTTTGCCCAGAAAAAAGAGGAAGTGAAGGCCGAGTACAACCAGATGGTCACGCGCTATCGCTTCGGAGCCTGGTCGGCTCTGCCGTATGCCGAGTGGCTTAAAGGCGAGCTGGTAAAAGTCGATGGCCGTCTGGGTTTTGCCACTGTGCGTGCGGTAAAGACGCTGATTGACATCACTTATCAGGAACTGGTAGTGCTGGGAAAACTGTTCAGCGGCCAGTTGTCGTTCAAAATGGTCGGCGGCCCGCTGCTGATATTCGATGTGGCCGGAACCGCCGCTAAAAGCGGCATCGAAGAATATCTGTGGATGATGGCGCTAATCTCAATCAACCTGGGTCTCATCAACCTGCTGCCTGTTCCCATTCTGGACGGTGGACATCTCATGTTCTTCAGCATCGAAGCCGTTCTGCGCAAGCCCGTCAATCGCAAGCTCAAAGAGCGCGCCACCATGGCGGGTTTCTTCCTGATCATGCTGTTGATGGTGCTGGTGATTAAAAATGATATCGAGCGCTACTGGGAAAACATCATAGCCTGGTTCTCGTAAGATAAACCGCCCTATATAAGGTAGGCCATATGACTCCGGAAAATCTGCTCTGTATCGAAGCGTGCACCGACCGTCTTACTCTGGCGCTTTATGCTGCAGGCGAATTGAAAGCTTTCAGCAAACCCAATCCCGGAGAGAAGCATCACTGCGAAACTCTGGTGCCGTCCATCGACACGCTTCTGGCCGGAGAGAACCTCAAGCCCGGCGATATCGACGCTGTGGCCGCCACACGCGGGCCGGGCAGCTTTACTTCGGTACGTATTGTACTGGCCACCGCTCTGGGTCTGGTGCGTCCGCGGAACTTGCCGCTTTATGCCGTTTCCACGCTTGAAACTCTGGCTGCCAATATGCGCGAAGAGGGTGCTCTGGTGCTGACTCTGCTCGACGCCCGCAAGGGTGAAGTCTATGGCGCCATGTACCGCATTATCGAAGGAGTTCCACAGATTGTTCTGCCCGAGCGCGTGACGCTTATAACTCAGATGCTGGATGAAGCCTGTTCAAAGGTCTGCTGCGAAAAGATCATGGTCATCGGCGACGGTGCGGCAGTGTATTCAGATGAAATCCATGCTCAGACGCGCTTTGTAATTCCGCCGCCGGGCGAAATACACAAGCCCGATGCCGCCGCCCTGGGGCGTGTGGTACTGCACCGTCTGGCGCATGGCCTGCCCTGCGACGAACCCACACCCAACTACCTGCGTCAGCCCGAAGCCGTTGTAAATCTGGGCAGAACCCCGGAAGGGCTGTAGATTATTTCAGATGGGTTGTTTGTTTTCTAATACAGCAGATACAATGTTCCGTATTCATGGTGGTCTATGGATTTTGTGTCTATCCTTTTCAATCCTTCTTTCACAGCAATCTCACGGCCTTTCAGTTCTCTATCTGGAATAAACAGCCAGTATTTTCTATAGCCGGGGTTTTCTCTATGAATATTTTTTATCCAATCGACTGTTAAGCGATCCTCAGCAATATTGTATCCCTCGCGCTGGAAACGCCAGTGATTAGAAGGATTGAATGAATTCTCAGAAAGCAGTACTATAAAATCATCTTGATCCGTCTTTTCCCTTAACCATTTTCCGGCTGTCTGCATCGGAGGATCATCCCAGTGATCATACCTGTACCATGTTTGCGATGCGACGACATGCAGGACGACAAAGATTCCAATAAGAAGAACAGCTACACTGTAAGACGCTTCAGTTTTGATGAACCTGTACAGGCAGACAATTCCCTGTGCGCAGATAACGGAATATAAATAAGTCCAGGAAATCTGGTAGTAGTCGTGTATGTAGTTGACGTTGAAATAAAAGAGAGTTGCGAAAACTGTTCCGAAAAGCAGCAGAATATGGAATGCAGCATTATTGCTCTGCCTCGTTTTCAGAAAAAAAGCAACCAGGCCAGTGACGAAAAACGGTAACAGAAAAGGCGTACCATGCATTTTTGCCAGGCGCTGTAGAAAAGGCAGATAACTTGCAGGATTCAAACGTTGTTCAATTGTGCCGCTATACCAGTCCCAGACTTCTTCCGGTGTGGAAAACCCTCCAGTGTTGGTATATGTCATCCACAACTTGTATGCAATGACCGCCGCCAGAAAAGACAAGTTAAGTACCCAGAGCGAAGGTTTTTTTATTGTTGCTGACAGTTGCTGTAAAAACAGATATCCGGAGATTGCAAGCAAGAAGGGAGCTGGTATTGAGTTCTTTATTAGAGTTGCTGTCAGCATAAATACAAGTGACAGTACAAGCCAGACGGCCTTGCGACTGTCATTAAATCTGAAGTAGCTGTATGTCATGGCAAGACTGGCGGTAAAAGCCAGCACATCCGGTATAATTGCGCGACTGTAAAATGTGTGCAATGGAGAAGAGGCCATAATTAAAGCAGCAGCAACAACTGTACTGAGGCTGAATCCTAATTGCCGCAGCAAACCGACTGTCAGTAAAATACAGATTGGAAATAGAAGAATGTTTATCATGCGACCGGAAACCACAATACCCGTATGGAGCGCCTGAGTTATAAGATACACGATACCCTGGTAGATGGGCGTATCATAGAAACAAAAATTTTTATTGCCAAAATCGCCATTCTTTGTCAGCAGTTCAGGACGGCTGAACAGTCCACTCTTTTGCATGTACTGAATATTTGAGGCTACATGCGACTGGCGGAATGCATGAGGTCCATCAATATCATGGCCGAAATCTTCAAATCGCCAGAAAAGACCGGTTGTTATGATTACAAACAATGCAGCTATTGCCCAGGTTCTGTTTGTCCATTTTATGTGTGAGGTAATATGCGAGAGCCAATCTTCCATGGGCAGCCATTTGGCACACCAACATTTTAGAAGTGCCAATACAACCTTTACTGTCTTATGTATTGATAATATTCCTGCTGCAGTAACAGCTAGAAAGGCCATTGCCAATTTTGACAGAGTGAAACGCAACTCCGCTCCAAGGCTGAAATTTGAAAGTATATAAGTAATTATTAAATAAAACAGAACTGGCATAACCAGCCATAGGATTCTATGCCGTGTTGCCCATTTATTCATATTCTCGTGCAACAGTGTAAGTGTTAGCAAGATGGCTAACCACAATGACGAAATCACCATCAATATCAAATCAGATGCAGTAAAGTTTTGAGATTCTAATACGGACTTAAGCGCCGTATGAATAATTTCCGGGGCGGCAATTAAAAACGCCAGCCATAATATTGCTGTTGTAATTAGTGTCTGAGTGGCAACATGCTGCAGGTATTCGATGATTTTTTTGATATGTGTAATATCCAAAGCAGCCTGTCTTTTATCTGATTAATTCGAACAATGTAGATCAATCTATCAGAATTGAATTGCCCTTGCAAGACGGGCCAGAATGAACGCATTTTACCTTCGTTAAAATGGCCACTATTCCCCGGATATCCATAGTAAATTCAATATATTTCATGCAGGCCGCCTTCAGATTTATTTGCAGGCAGGCAAACTATTTGCTATAAATTTAGTCAGAGGGCGTTTATCGAGAGTACAGAGTTTTTTCAGGGGAAATAAAAAAATTGACGGGGTGCTAGCCCGCTGCCCACGGAGGGTCATGCCATGAACCGCAGGATTTCCGAATCAGATCCGCAACTTGCACGCCTGCTGTCCGAAAGGCGCAAGGCCGCCGCGCTCATGGCCGAAAAGGCCTACCGGCTGCGTATGGAAAACAAACGCGAAGAAGCCGCCGACATGCTCGAAGAGGCTCTCGAAGACTTTCCCGAAGAATTTTCATACGACCGCGCCGCCAGAGCCTGGATGCACTACCAGGCTGGGCTGAACTATATGCACTGGCGCCGTCTTGAAAGCTGTCCCAGCGCTGACGCCATGAACGCCGACCAGCTCGAAGCGCTGTCGGCCTTAAGGCGGCACTGGACGGCCATGATGGAGATGGCCACCGATCTCAACGCTCAGGAAATTGCCTCGCACGACATCACGCCAACCGGCAAGTCGCCCATGCTGGCCAACGGCATCCGTGCCGTAGTGTCGGACCCGCTCTTTAAAAGGACTGTCAAGCCCGAGTGGCTTTTCTGGACACGCCGCAATCTGGCCTGGCCTTTGAACGAGGATGCTTTCCGCGGCATGAAAGTACCTGATACAGAAGTGGATTATCTCATTTCCACCGCCGCCCGTATCACCGAAGATTTCCCCGACGATGCGGAGGCGCTCAAAGAGTCTCTTTATTCCAGCAGAATGCAGAGCATGGTTATTGAGCCGCTGATTGAATATTATTATGACAGTTACGATAATTACGGAGCGGACTCCGATATTGAAAGCCTGAGCTATGAGGAGATTGACCTGCATCTGAAAGGCACGCTGGAAGGCGCCATCCTCAGTCTGACTGCCTTCAAGCTCGGGCAGGGCCAGATGAGCCACGACGCGCAGGTGCGTCTGCTGTCCATCGGCAACGATTTCAGCCGCTACAACCGACGCTTCATGCTGGCGCGTTATGGCGAAAGCGGCACTCAGGCCAGTTTTGCCTTCCGCGCCTTAGCCGACGTGTCGGGCCATATCATGTTCAATCTGGCTGCTGTCAAAGCCATGCCCGAGGCCGCCGGAAAAGCCGCCCTGATCTTTTCGACATACGGCAACCAGCAGGCCGTCAGCGCCAGCCGCCAGCTCGAAATGCAGCTCAAGGCGCATTAAGTCATCGTTCCCAAACAAAAACTTGACATTCCCCCTGCTGCGATGCTAACAAAAAGCCGACTTGTATATTGTGTTGTCACCCCCGGTTTTTAATCTGAAGTTCCTTTTAAAGGGGGCATGCATGAGACGACTGAAAGTAAACGGCGAATTTCAAGCCTCCCCGGACAGGCATGGGGAGGCTTTTTTTTAACTCGGCAGGATCAAAAGGATATCGACATGATTCTGAAAGAGAAACTCACCATAATGAAGGGCGAGGAAATAGATCGCCACCTGAAGCTGCTGGCTGAAAAAATAATTCAGCACTGCAAATGCGTCGACAACATTTACCTGGTCGGCATCCGCAAGGGCGGCGAAGAGCTGGCCATCCGCCTCAAGAAGATGATAAGCGATCTTGAGGGTGCGCCTCCTCTTCTGGGCTTCATCGACATTACGCTCTACCGCGACGATGTGCTGACGCTGGCCAAGCCGGTTATCGGACGCACCGACATCAGCGAGGGCATCAACAACCGCATCGTGGTGCTGGTGGATGATGTGCTTTACACCGGACGCACCATCCGCGCCGCCATGGATATGATAATCGACTATGGCCGTCCGCAGGCCATCCGTCTGGCGGTACTGGTTGACCGCGGACTGCGCGAACTGCCCATACAGCCGGATTTTGCTGCACGCGTCATTCCCACTTCCGCCGACGAACGCGTGGAGGTCATAGCCGGACATCCGGGTGAAGATGATCGCGTGGTAATATACGCCATCGAAGCCGAGAGCGCTGCGCCGCAGAAAACAAAAAAAACTGCAACGCCGAAACCGAAAAAGGATGCAGCGCCGAAATCTGAAAAGAAAGCGCCGCAGAAGCCTCAGAAGAATAAGAAAGGATAAACATGGCCTGGACTCACAAACACCTTCTGGGCATTGAACAACTGTCCGCCGAGGATATTTCGTATGTACTGGAACTTGCCAAAGGCTTCCGCGAAATTTCGCTGCGCCCGGTGCGCAAAGTTCCGACACTGCAGGGCAAAACCGCCATTCTGGCTTTCTTCGAACCTTCCACCCGCACCCGCGTTTCCTTCGAAATGGCCGCGAAACGGCTTTCAGCCGATACTTACGCCATTTCGTCTTCGGGCAGCTCGGTGGTCAAGGGCGAAACGCTTATCGACACCATCCGCAACCTCGAAGCCATGCACATCGACCTGGTGGTCATGCGCCACAAATCTTCCGGCGCACATCACCTGCTGATGAAACATATCGACACGCCTATAATCAACGCCGGCGACGGCTATCACGAGCATCCCACTCAGGGTCTGCTCGACATGCTTACCATTCAGGGAGCCAAGGCGATTTCAAAGGGCTGAAGGTCGCCATCGTAGGCGACATCACCCACAGCCGCGTGGCGCACTCCAATATTATCGGCCTTACAAAAATGGGAGCCGAAGTGCACCTGTGCGGACCTTACTCCATGGTTCCGCAGTTTATCGAAGAACTCGGCATTCCCGAACAGGTAAGAGTTTTCCCACGTGTTGAAGCCGCCATCGAAGGCGCCGACGTGGTCATGGCGCTGCGCATCCAGCGCGAGCGCATGCCCAAGCACCTTTTCCCTTCCGACCGCGAATACGCCATGTACTTCGGCTTGAACTCGAAGAACATCCGTCTGGCCAAAGAGGACGCCATAATCATGCATCCGGGACCCATCAACCGCGGCGTCGAATTGTCACCTGATCTGGCCGACTGCGGGCGCTCGGTGATTCTCGAACAGGTCGACAACGGCGTGGCCATCCGCATGGCCCTGATTTATCTGCTGATGGGAGGCAAATGAGATGAGCTTACGAATCAAAGGCGGTCGCGTAATCGACCCGGCCAGCGGTACCGATAAAATAACCGACATATACATTTCCGGCGGAAAGATCGTTTCGGCTGCGGTAATGAAGGATCGCAAGTTCGATACCATCGAAGCCAAAGGCATGTGGGTTGTGCCCGGACTTATCGACATGCATGTGCATCTGCGTGAGCCGGGACAGGAATACAAGGAAGACATCCGCAGCGGCTGCGAAGCGGCGGCGGCGGGCGGGTTCACCGGAATTGTGTGCATGCCCAACACCAAACCGGCGGTCGATTGCCGCGCGGTAGTCGAAAACATACTGCACCGCGCTTCCGAAGCCAACGGCGTTCATGTCTATCCCGCCGGAGCCATCACCAAGGGTCTAAACGGCGAGGAGCTGGCCGAAATGGGCGACATGCTGACCGCCGGAGCGGTGGCTTTCACCGACGACGGGCGCTGCTTGATGAACGCCAACGTTATGCGCGGAGCCTTCGAGTATGCCCGTAATTTCGATACAGTAATAATGCAGCACGGCGAAGACGTTAACCTGTCGGCAGGTGGTCAGATTTTCGAGGGACTGTACAGCACAAAACACGGTATGGCCGGAATACCCGCCATAGCCGAATCCAGCATAGTGGCGCGCGACCTTCAGATCTGCGAATTCACCGGCTCGCGCTATCACGCACAGCATGTATCCACCAGAGAATCCGTAGAAGCCGTGCGTCAGGCGCGCAGACGCGGGGTGCGAGTAACTGCGGAAGTCACGCCGCATCATTTCACGTTGACCGACGCGGCCATGCGCGATTACGACACCAACTATAAGATGAAGCCGCCTCTGGTATCCGAAGAGCACGTCAGGGCGTTGAAGAAGGGACTCAAGGACGGCAGCATCGACTGTATCGCCACCGACCATGCACCCCATGCTGAAATCGACAAGCTGGTAGAATTCGATCAGGCTGCATTCGGCATTATCGGTCTGCAGACCGCCCTGCCGCTGTCGCTGGCGCTGGTGCGCGAGGGTGTGCTTGAGCCCCTGCAGCTCATCGAAAAAATGTCCACCAATCCGGCCCGCATTCTGGGTCTGCGCGGCGGCAGTCTGGAGCTGGACGAGTCGGCGGATATTACCATCATTAATCCGGATGTGGAGTGGGAGTTTACGGCTGACGAGATTCTGTCGAAGAGTCGCAACACGCCCTTCATCGGCTGGCATCTGACCGGTCGTGCTGAAATGACTATTATAGAGGGTAAAATCGTTTACAAACGCTGAACGATTGGCGCATTAGAACAATAAAAAACGCATTCTGATATTTCAGAATGCGTTTTGCTTTTTTGAATTTTTCAGCAGATCAGCCGTTGGTCTTCTGCGGACGCTTGCCGCCGCCGCCTTTTTTACCGCCGCCCGGATTTCCTCCCGGAGGTCCGGGATTGAAGCCGTCGTCGTCGCGGAAACGATGCATGATGAGCCCGTGCGTCAGATCGTAAGGCGAGACTCCAACCAGAACTCTGTCGCCCAGAATGACGCGAATGTGAAAGCGGCGCAGTTTGCCTGCCAGTTGCGCCAGAATACTCTGGCTGTTGTCCAGCTCGATGCGGAAGTTTCCGTTGGCCAGAACTTCAGTTACTTTTCCTTCCAGTTGCAGAAGATCGTCTCGACTCATGCATACTCCGAATCAGGTGGTTTAGTTAACACCTTGTCTTTTTTAGACTTATGACCATATCAACAACGCCTGCAATCTTCTACTTTATAAGCCTCTACATTGTCAAGTTTAATAAGGTGCGTCGACATATCCGACACCCTGAGCAGCCCCCGTTATGGAGTAAGAAACTGCAATCTGCAAATCTTTCACCTCACCCCATTTTTGCTGAAAGTCCGGGCCGTCATCCCCGCCCGGAATCCGAATCGGGGTCGGGTTCTGATGTGCGGGCGGAAGACTGTTCTTTTGCGCAAAGCGTCAGGATATTCAAGTGTATTCAAAGCATGCTTGACCTGGACGGCCTGCTTGTGTTAATTGTGCTGCAATTATTCTACGGGTCGCAGCCGCTGCGATATTTGAAAAGAAGGAGTACAGATGTTACCGAAAGATTTGCTCCGCGAACAATTGTGTGGATTCAAACCATATGTTGCCGGGAAACCTATTGAAGAAGTTCGCCGTGAATACGGTCTTGAGGGACGCATCGCCAAGCTCGCCTCTAATGAAAACCCGCTGGGAACCTCCCCCAAAGCCATGGAAGCAATCTGTGAAGCCGTCAAGGGTCTGTATCTTTACCCGGATGACAACGCCTTTTACTTCAGAAACAAAATCGCCGCCAGATATGGCGTTGAATGGGAGCAGGTTTATGCCGCTGCCGGGTCAGTCGAAGCAATCGAGCTTTGCGGTCAGGCTTTCCTTAATCCGGGTGATACCGTTCTTACCAGCGAACGCACCTTCGCCATGTATCAGTTGACTACAATGAAGGCGGGAGGAAAGTGCATTCAGATACCCATGATCGATGGCGGCTACCGTTATGACATGGCCGGAATAACCGCAGCGCTGAATGAGAAAACCAAAATCGTCTTTCTGGCCAACCCGACCAATCCCACCGGAACATGGTTCCGCAGCGACGAATTCGATGCCTTTATGGCAAAAGTTCACGAAAACACACTGGTGGTCTACGACTGCGCCTATGACGAATTCGTCACTACCGACGACATGCCCGATCCCTGGAAATACCTCAGAGCCGGACGCCGCATACTTATTCTCAAAACGTTCTCCAAGGCCTACGGTCTGGCCGGAATACGCGGCGGTTACGCCATAGGTCCAAAAGAAATCATTGCAGGATTGATGCTGGTGCGCGTCCCCTTCAACATGAATGTCATCGCCATGGCGGCCTGTATGGCGGCTCTGGATGATCACGAGTTCGTAAAGAAATCCTTCGAGTTCACCAAGCAGGAGCTTAATTTCCTTATCGATGGCATCAAGGACCTGCCGGTTATCATTCCGCCGACCCAGACCAACTTCATACTCATAGATACACAGAAAGACTGCAAGTGGCTCTTCGAAGAGTTGCAGAAGAAGAGCATCATTGTTCGTCCCATGGCCGGCAACGGCCTGCCCAGAGCCATCCGCGTCAATGTTGGTCTGCACGAGGACAATGTTCGTTTTGTGGAAGAGTTCCGCAAACTGATTCTGTCTTAGGAAAATAAATTCAACCTGAAAGGCGGCTTCATGCGGAGCCGCCTTTTCTTTTGTTGTCAAGCCGTGTGGCTGCGATTATAATGCATGCGATTCGGGAAGCAATATGGCCTTTTAACTCATTGAATGGAGTGTCTGATATGAAAACCGAAAGACTGTTTGCACTGGTGTCGGCATTTGTTCTTCTGCTCTGCTGCGCTTATTCCTGTGGCGGGGAAGATGAAGCCGAAGGCTGCTCTTCCTACGACAGCGCCGAAAAATGCCTGGCGGATATCACCTGTGACTGGAATGTGGAAAATCTGCTCTGCTTCGATAAAGACAGCAGCGACGGCGATGGCGAGAGTGCAGGCGAGGGCGAGGGCGAGGGTGAAACCGATGGCGATGGCGAAGGCGAACCCGAATTCTGCACACCCGGTACGGATGAACTCTGTTTTGAAATAACCGAGGGTGATCTGGCCGGAGAATATTCATACGTTAAACATTCGGTTTCTCCGTTTGCCGGTTGTCAGGAGAATGACGGCGTTTACTCGGTCGAAATGAACGAAAACGCCGAGGCCGCCAATCGCACTACTATGACTGTCACACTGGAAAACTTCGACGGAGCCGGAGAATATGCCCAGGCTAATATCGCGGATACACTTGTAAGCTGGGCCGTTAATGAATCCGAGAATCCGGATGTTGAAGAAACTCACAGTTACAATTCTATTACTCCATGCACCGTCACAGTCGATGAAGGTGCCATAAGCGGTCACTTTGACTGCTTCTTCCAGGACATGGAAGACGACAGCGTAAACTTCATCGTTAAAGGTGCCTGGCTCTGCTCGGCTGAATAGGACTGGAAAATTCATAATCAAAAAGGGCTCCTCTGCGGAGCCCTTTTTTTATTTTTTTGGCAAGCTATCAGATTTACCTCCGCCAGCACTGAGGAGGCGCGAAAAAGCGCCGTCTCGAAGTGTCAGGCGGCGCGTTTCCCTTATGCTTCGAGACGAAAATCTGCGATTTTCTCCTCAGCACTTTCGGAAAACAGGCACTCTGCGAAACTGGGGACTACTCAGATTATTGGCGTCTGAGCAGGAATTCGCGGGCGGGATATATCTTTACGCCTGATATCTTCCAGCCGTTCCCGCCCCGGGCAAATTTAAAATCACAACCGATAAGTGCACTTCCGGGACCGAAACCGCGCGCCGAGCCCTTTTTCCAGTGCGCCGTTATGGTGGCCGCAGCCGTGGGAATATTTATCTCTATGTCTGTTTTCATAATGCGGGCTTCAGAGCCTGCAAGTATCGGCGTCCACTCCTGTGCTTTCTGTGTAAAAGCATCCTGCTCGGATTTTCCAAAGGCATGAATATTACCCCAGTATTCCAGCCTGAAACCGAATTCATCCAGATCGACGAACTGCAGATAATCCTCAGCTTCGCAGACAGAGACACAGGCAACAACTTTTTCGATAAGAGAATGCAAAGCTTCCTTATCAGGATCACGGCTCAAGAGCCGGTAGAGCATAAATGAACCTGAACCCAGCACCAGCAGGAGAAAAATCGCAATAACTGTTCTGATTTTTATGCGCAATTAACCGGCTCCCCAGTCTTTGTTTTTAGAACCCATTCCAACAGGCCGAGAAATCGTCACACCCGCGAAAGCGGGTGTCCAGAATTAATTAATCTCAACCTGGATTCCCGCATGCGCGGGAATGACAAACAACAGCACCGGCTCCTGTTTGAACAGGCTATTATTACCACTTTTAAGCATCTTCCATTTGGGCGGGTTTTTCAAGTGCCGATCCTTTATTTATTAATGAATAAAAATAATACATTTTTCACTTGACTAATATGTACATAATTAGTACACTGCAATCAGGGTAAGGTGTCTATTATAAGACACCGGGAGGTGATTATGAAACACCAGTATTTATATGGACTACAGAGAGGAGAAAAAGTTTACGGGATACCGGACGAAGATACGCTGGAAAGGCTCATCTGCAAAGGCAACCTGTTATCTTCGGACATGCTTTTCTGCTACCGACGCGGCATATGGAGCCCGGCTGGAGAACTGCCGGAGCTGAAGTCGCGGTTTTCACATGCAAATTCAGATGAAAATGAATGCATTACTGCTGCGGAGACAAATAATCTGTCGGCTTATGCTTCTGTCGGGGGTACTAAAAATTTATTCGGCGACCTGAAAATTAAAAAATCCGAAGCAGGCGCAGTCAACTCCGATGGCGTTCCACCGCCGGACGATTCTCGAGATTCTGGAGATTCAGGCCGGGAGCGCAGAAAATCATCGCTGTTGATTGTCATAATCCTGTTGCTTCTGCTGCTCATGTCGGTTCTGCTTGCCGCCAGGCTTTATATATCCTGTGCTGACGATACTCAGTTGAGCTATTATATAGATAACGAATTTACTTCGACTGGTACTAACAGCCATACCAGTCTCATAGATCCGCAATACTGAGCGGAAGGCCGCTTGAGGATTTATTTTTCAGTAATTCCAGCAGGATTGAACAGTTCTCAACAAAAATGTGGATAAAGTGGGGATAAGTCCTGTGGAGAAAACCCGAAAACGTTGCTAAATCAAGCATCTTTACCTTTTTGACCAGAACTTGTGCATCTTTAAATAATCCAATAAAATCAAATACATGCAAAATTGACTCTTTATTGTGCAACGAGTCGCTGGTTTATATAACGCACCATAAATTTAGTCTTACAAATTATCCACAAATGCAACTGCGGGAGACCGTAAAAGGCCTTTCCGGGTATTCACAGTTTATTAACCTGGCACTACAAAACCCCGTTTTGACTGAATATAAATTCATTCATACATGCCAATAAAAGAGCATATAGCTCCGGTAATATAAGTAATGCAGGTTATTTGTGTCGCTATAGTCAATAGCAGTTTTTTCTGTTTCAATGCCCGGAAACAGGCATGATTTTGTCTCCGGTATCAATATTACATGTCAGCATGTACTGTCGCGGAGATATTTTCAGAAGCTGCGGCTTTTGATTCTCCAGGTTCTCCATCACATACGATCTTGCATTTTATGTTGTCTTCGTATAGCCTTCTTCCATTCGTTTTTAAGGACGTTTTACGTTCCGGCACTGTATCGGCTCTAAATGACAGGAGGATAGTATGTCCAGGTTGGCTACAAAGGGTGGAGAAGCTGTTTGCAAACTCGATAACTGGCCGCGCTGGCCCATGTTCGATAAGGCCGAAGAAGATCAGCTTATCGCAACGCTGCGCAGCCACAACTGGGGCGGTTATCCCTCGCCCAACACCAAAGCCCGCGAATTCGCCGCCGCATTCGCCGCTTATCAGGACGCCGCCTACGGCGTATGCTGTGCCAACGGCTCGCTTACACTTGAGGCTGCTTTACGCGCCGCCGGAGTCAAGGCCGGCGACGAAGTCATAGTTCCCTGTTACACCTGGCTGGCCACCGCCGGTTGCGCGGTCTTTACCAATGCCGTGCCGGTATTCGTCGATATCAACCCGGACGACTACACCATCGATGTCGATCTGGTGGAAGCAGCCATAACCAAACGCACACGCTTTGTTATTCCGGTGCATCTGGGCAGCTCTGTCGCCGACCTCGACCGCCTGAAAGAGATATGCAGAAAGCACAATCTTATTCTCATCGAGGACTGCGCGCATGCCCACGGCGCCAAGTGGCACGGCAAGGGCGTTGGCTCGCACGGCGATTTCGGTTCCTTCTCCTTCCAGTCATCCAAGCTGATGACGGCAGGCGAAGGCGGAATCATTCTGACTTCGAACAAGGAATACGAAGAGAAGCTGCAATCCATCGTCAACTGTGGGCGCAAGGACTGGGGCTATGACTCTTACGAAGGTTATGTCTTCGGAAATAATCTCCGCATCTCGGATCTTCAGGCCGCAGTGCTGCTGGGTCAGATGTCACGCGTTGCGGCAGTAACACTGCAGCGTCAGGATGCCGCAGCATATCTGACGGAAGAGCTGAACAAGATCGAAGGCATTAAGACCTTAAAACGCGACGAGCGCGCCACTACCAAAGCTCATTATCAGTACATTTTCAAATACAATCCGGCGGGCTTCAAGGGTCTGCATCGCGATAAATTCCTCGAAGCCATGATGGCCGAAGGCATCAATGTGGACGGCGATTTCTACGAGCCTATTCAGGCCCGTCCGATCTTCTCGCCCCCTGTCGATCAGTTCCCCATGCTTAAAGAACGTTATCCCAATGGCATAACGGCTGAAGTGGCTCATACTCCGGTGGCGCACAATGCCGCCTATAATGAAGCCGTGTGGATGCATTATCCTTATCTTATGAAGGGTCGTGCAGGCGTAGATACCATTATCGCCGCCATCCGCAAGATTCAGGAAAACGTGGACGAGCTGCTTTAATTTCCGGCTTGATACAAAAGACGAAACCCCGCGTTCTCTAAAACAAGGAGAGAAGCGTCATGACTGAAAACACGGCTAAAAAGGCCGGCGGTAAAAGGTCCGCCGCAGCAAAACGCAATATCCGGATCGGCTTCATCGGCTCTGGCTGGATATCTACTGTTCATTACGATTCCTTCAAAGCCATTGGCAATTGCGAGGTCGTGGCGCAGGCGGACATTGACCCCGAACGCTCGAAAGCTTTCCGCAAGGATCGTCCGATTCCCAGATATTACAAAAACTACAAAGCCATGCTTAAAAACCCCGACATCGATGTTGTAACGGTGTCGGTGCCGAATTTCATGCACGGTCCCTTCGCCATAGAAGCCCTGAATGCGGGCAAGCACATAATCGTTGAAAAGCCGTTGTGTGTCCGCCTGGAAGAATCCGAAGAAATAGCTTATCTGGCGAAAAAGAACGGCCTGGTGGTCGGCTATGCCGAGGAACTCTGCTACATACCAAAATTCGAGCGCATGAAGCAGATTGCCGATTCAGGTGCTCTGGGCGACGTTTACATGGTCAAGCAGTGTGAAAAGCACGGTGGACCTTATTCACCCTGGTTCTGGACGCGTGACGGCGCAGGCGGCGGAATTCTCATGGATATGGGTTGTCACGCCATCGAGTTCTGCCGCTGGTTCATGGGCAAGAAAAAAGTCAAATCGGTCATGGCGCACTGCGGGAAATTTCTGCACACCTGGGCGGAAGTCGAAGACCACGTCATTCTTACCATGGAATTCGAAGACGGCAAGCTGGCCCACATAGAGTCCAGTTGGGCGTTGCAGGGCGGCATGACATCCACCGCCGAAGCATACGGAACTAAAGGTGTGGCCTACGGCGATCTGCTTTCTGGCATGGGTCTTAAAGTTTTCACGCCCGACGGCTATCCGCCGATGGAATTCAACAAGGCTCAAACCGGCGGACCGGACTCGCGCGGCTGGACCACGCCCGACTACGAATGGCTCTGGAACAACGGTTATCCGCAGGAGATGGCTGATTTCCTTGATTGCATCCGTACCGGTTCCAAGCCGGTTGAATCGGCTGCCGAAGGCGACGCTGTGCTCGAAATAATGCTGGCCGCATATCACTCAGCGGGTACCGGTCGGCGTGTGCAGCTTCCATTCAGGCCCGCAGGTGTGGAGAGGCCGATTGATTTGTGGCTGAATCCGCGAAGTGATATTTAATATCTGAATCCGCCGGCGGGCGACATCTGATTATTCTGTCGCCGGGCGTTCAATAAAACCGAAACGGAGTATCCGCATGGGGCTTGCACTGGATCGCAAGCTTTCTTTTGACGTACTGAAACTGGCCATTCCGGTTATTCTCGGCATGATCTTCCAGACTTCCGTAAATCTGGCCGACACCATCATGATCGGCTGGATGCCGGAAAACGGAGAGTCGGTGGCGGGTGTGGCCGCCATAGGAATTACGCTGCCTCTTTTCTGGGCTGTGGGAGGGTTTCTTTCGGCCATTGCCGTAGGTACTCAGGCACTGACGGCCCGCCGTTTTGGAGAGGGCAACCTGGAGAAATCGGGCCGCGTGCTCACCAATTCGGCCACTATCGCAGTAATATTTGGAAGCATCGCCTCGGTAATCGGCGCTCTTCTCATTCCTTTTGTTTTTCCATTTTTCAATTCCAACCCCGAAGTAGTGCGCGTGGGCGTACCCTATGCCCAGTTGCGTTTTCTGGGTATACTGTCAATGGTGGTAATGCAGGGCTATAAAGCCTTTTTCGACGGCATCGGTAAAACTTATGTAGCCATGATAGCCAGCATCGCCATGAACGTCATCAACATCGCTCTGGCGGCGCTGCTGATTTTCGGCCTCTGGGGTTTCCCGAAAATGGGCGTGGTCGGCGCGGGCTGGGCGGCCATGATATCCAGCTATCTTGGTTCCTTTGTCATAATCGGCTGGAGCTTTATTCCTTCCATCAGGCAGAAATATCATTTTTACCGCCTGTCGAATCTCAGACCTCGCATAAGCTGGGAAATAGTGCGTCTTTCTCTGCCTGGCGGCGCAGCCACTGTCTTTGTAATGACGGGTGTTCTGCTCTTCATGAAAATAGTAGGCATAATCGACCAGGCCATGTGGCAGTCCAGTTTCCCAGTGGGCGATATGGTGCATATGCAGGCTACGCTGAATACTTACTTCGATAAGCTGGACAGCGGTAACATGCTGGCGCTGATAAATACTCTGCTTCCGCAGATTGACAGCCTGACAGCCTCATCCCGGGCGCCGCTTTTCACAGCCGGAACCAAAGTTATCTTCGACATCATGTCGCTCAGCTTCATGACGGCTATCGCTCTTGGAACCGCCACCGCCACTCTGGTCTCGCGCAGTCTGGGCGAAGGCAACCCGCGTCTGGCCGAGCGCTATGGCTGGACATCCGCTAAAATCGCCATTTACTTCATGGGTGGTCTGGGTCTGGTGCAGGTTTTTCAGCCGCAGATTTTCCTGGGGCTCTTCACCGATAAAATTCAGGTTATCGAAGCCGCTACAACATCCATGCGCATAGTAGGTTTCGTAAACTTCGGAGTCGGCGCCGGACTGGTGTTCATGCAGTCACTTTTCGGCGCTGGCAACGCCAAGTTTGTCATGTATGTGGAAATTATACTGCATTTTACCTGTCTGGTTCCTCTGGCCTACATTCTGGGTGTTCATTTCGAACTGGCCATGGAAGGCTGCTTCATCGCGGCTGCCACCTACATCGTCCTGCTCTGCTCCATACTCGGCTGGAAGTTCCGTCAGGGCCGTTGGAAATTCATAAAAATATGATTAATATCAACGCTATTAAACAAATATTCTCAACACTCTGATTCACCGGATTCTACTATTTCCGTAGGATATGTGCAGATTTGAGTTGACAGAGCCGGTCGAATGACTATATTACCCATAGAGATTGTAGAGCAATGTGCTCGCCATGTGGGAGTAAATAAATGTCGGATATGAAAAACACTCATGATTTCTCGCTTTTAAAAAGCGTAGTTCAGGAATTGAGCCAGCCGAATTCGCTGAAAAGCGTCTCGCACAGGCATCATCATAATGTTCCGCTGCCTTCGGTCGAGAAGCTTGAAGACATTGTAAACCAACTGCGTGCCGTTCTGTTTCCGGGTTATTTCGGCACTTCCGATCTTACCCCGGGCAATATGGAGTATTATATCGGATCGACGCTGGACGGCGTTGTACGAGAGCTTTCCGATCAGATCAAGTTCGGTTTCTGTTTCGAGTGTGATGCTTCCAGCAGCATGCAATGCGAAAACTGCGAGCTCAAGGCGCACCGCATAACCAGCGATTTTGTCAGGAAACTTCCGGAGCTGCGCCGTATGCTGTCGCTTGATGTCGAAGCCGCCTACGAGGGCGACCCGGCTGCCAGAATTCCCGGTGAAACCATTTTCTGCTATCCGTCCATACGCGCCATGACCAATCAGCGCATAGCGCATGAGTTATATAAACAGAATGTACCTCTTATTCCCCGCATAATAGGTGAAATGGCGCATCGTGAAACCGGCATCGATATCCATCCCGGTGCGGAAATCGGCGAAAAATTCTTCATGGATCACGGCACTGGAATCGTCATTGGAGAAACATCAGTGATAGGTCGCAACGTTCGTCTGTATCAGGGTGTAACGCTGGGAGCTAAAAGTTTTCCTCTGGATGGAGAGGGAAATCCCATCAAGGGCATAGCGCGACATCCGATTGTAAAAGACAACGTCATCATTTATTCGGGTGCAACGGTACTGGGACGCATCACCATTGGCGAGAATGCCATAATAGGCGGCAACGTGTTTATTTCGCGCGATGTCAGTCCCAACAGCACCATAACTCAGAGTCGCAGCGCCATATTTGAAAGTGACAATGTTGACGGCGCTGGTATTTAATTTCAGGAGGATCTGACATGAAAGTTCCGACCAAGGTAAGATATGGATTGCGGGCCATGATAGATCTGGCGCAGCATTACGGCACCGGTCCGGTACTGGCTCAGTCGATATCTGAAAGGCAGGATATCAGCAAGAAGTATCTCGAAAGCCTTCTGGCCGGACTTAAAGCTGCCGGTCTGGTAAACAGTGTGCGCGGCAGTCGCGGCGGGTATGTGCTGGCAAAAACACCTGCAAAAATAAATGCCTGCGAGATTTTCGAATCGCTTGACGGTCCGCTGGAAATAGTGAATTGCGCTGAGCACATGCGCTCATGTAGAAACGCCAAGAATTGCGTAGCTACCGAATTGTGGGAAACACTGACAATGCAGATGCGCAATGTCCTGACATCAACCACACTGGAATCGCTGGCAAAAAGAGCCATAGAAAAAAACGAGAAAAACTCTTTCATGTTTTATATATGAAACCCGTAAACGGATTGGAAACCGAAAATGGAATACACTCGCAAGAACAGACCTAAAATTGCAAAAGACGTTACCGAGCTTATCGGCAATACTCCACTGGTGAGACTCAACAGACTTACGCAGGGACTGAAAGCCGAAGTCGTTGCCAAACTGGAATACTTCAACCCGCTTTCCAGCGTCAAAGACCGTCTGGGTTTCGCCATGATTGAAGCTGCCGAAAAAGAAGGCCGCATCGTTCCCGATACCGTTCTGGTGGAACCCACCAGCGGCAACACCGGCATCGGCCTGGCCTTTGTCTGCGCCGCGAGAGGCTATAAGCTTATTATTTCCATGCCCGACACCGCCAGCGTAGAACGCCGCAAGCTGTTAAAGGCCATGGGTGCAGAACTGGTGCTGACACCGGGCGAAGAAGGCATGCGCGGAGCCATCAAAAAGGCCGAAGAACTAGTTGCCAAAAACAAGAATTACGTTATGCTGCAACAGTTCGTCAATGCGGCCAACGCCGAAATTCATCGTCGCACAACCGCACTTGAAATATGGGAAGATACTGACGGTCGAGCTGACATACTGGTGGCCGGCGTCGGAACCGGCGGAACCATAACCGGAACCGGTCAGGTCTTGAAGCAGCTCAAACCCGGCTTTAAAGTCGTAGCGGTAGAGCCCAAGGATTCGCCGGTAATTTCCGGTGGAACTCCCGGCCCGCACAAGATTCAGGGCATCGGAGCCGGTTTTATTCCGGCAGTGCTTGACAGAAACGTGCTTGACGAAGTAATACCGGTTTCGACCGACAACGCCGGCAGCATGGCCCGCAGAGCAGCACTTGAGGAAGGACTTCCGGTTGGCATATCGGCTGGAGCGGCATTGTGGGCTGCATTGCAGGTGGCTGCAAGACCCGAAAGCGCAGGAAAGCTGATCGTGGTAATTATACCGGACAGCGGGGAAAGATATCTTTCGACCTGGCTATACGGTGAAAATGGTTTGTGATTGGAAAGTCAGGTGTAAAAATGGGCTTCATTTACCTTGATCATAATGCGACAACTCCGGTACGTCCCGAAGTGACCGAAGCCATGTTGCCTTATCTGGGCGGCATGTTTTACAACCCTTCGAGCATTTATTCGCCGGCGCGCGCAGTCAGACGCGCCATAGACGCAGCCCGTGAAAAAGTCGCTGCAGCAATAGGCGCTGACCCGCGCCGTCTGTATTTCACCTCGGGTGGAACCGAAGCCGATAACATGGCTCTTTTCGGGGCGGCTTATTCCATGTACGTCAAAGACCGCAGGAAGATAGTAATTTCAAAAATAGAGCACCCGGCGGTTCTGGAATCCGCGCGTGCTTTGGAAAAACGCGGTTTCGAGCTGGCGCTGCTGCCCGTTGACCGCAACGGAATTGTTGATCCTGTCAAGGCGGCGGAAATCATTGACGACAACACCATCATTGTTTCGGTCATGCACGCCAACAACGAAATCGGCACCATCCAGCCCATAAAAGAGCTGGCGGAAATCGCCCACAAACACGGTGCGCTGATGCACAGCGACTGTGTGCAGTCCTTCGGCAAGATTCTGCTTAATGTAAAAGACCTGGGCGTCGATATGGCTTCGTTCTCGGCTCATAAAATATACGGCCCCAAGGGCATCGGAGCATTTTATGTCCGACAGGGTCTGAAGCTGGCTCCCCTGCAATACGGCGGACATCAGGAAATGCGCGTGCGTCCCGGTACCGAAAACCCGGCGGCCATTATCGGCTTTGGCGTGGCGGCTGAACTGGTAAACAAAGATTTTGAAAGCGGCGTACCTGCGCGGCTGGCCGCCATGCGCGACAGACTGCAGGAGCTGCTTATCGGCAGAGTCCCGCAGACCTGCCTTAACGGCAACACCGACAGGCGCGTTCCCAACACGCTTAACATAAGCTTCGCCTTTGTCGAGGGTGAGGCCATGAGCATCGCCCTGGATCGTATGGGCATAGGCGTAGCCACCGGCTCGGCCTGCAGTTCCGGCGATCTCGAACCCTCGCATGTCATCATGTCGATGGGTCTGAAAGAGGAAGTGGCGCACGGCTCGCTCAGATTCTCGCTGGGCCTCGAAAACAAAATGGAAGAAATTGAAAAAACCGCCGAGGCGGTCACGCAGGTCGTGGAGCGTTTCAGAATGATGTCTCCGCTTTACGAAGATTTTGTAAAAAGCGGCACCGGCGGCGACATCTGCAAACAGAATTAAGGAGGCTTAAATGGCTGGTTTCGATTATAGCGACGATGTAATGAATCACTTCATGGCCCCGCACAACATGGGCGAGATCGAAAATCCCGACGGCATCGGCAATGTCGGCAACCCCAAATGCGGCGATGTCATGCGCATTTCATTGCGCATAAAAGACAACGTAATCGAGGATATAAAATTCAAAACCTTCGGCTGTGTGGCGGCGGTAGCCACCAGCAGCATGCTGACCGATCTGGTAAAGGGTAAGAGCATTGAAGAGGCGCTGACCATTACCAACAAGCGCGTGGCCGAAGCTTTAGGCGGACTGCCTGCCGTAAAAATGCACTGTTCGGTTCTGGCCGAAGGAGGCTTGCAGGCGGCCATAGAAGACTATCGCAAAAAACAGGCTGAAAAGAAGTAAACCCAAATAAGACCATCCATTGCGGATGAGTCAATAACTACGGAGGAATACATGGAACTCAGAGAAAAAGTGGAAGCGGCGCTGAATAAGACCCGCGGATTCCTGCAGGCCGACGGCGGCGATGTGCAGCTTATCAATATCACCGAAGACGGTGTGGTTCAGGTACGCCTTAAGGGCGCCTGCGGAAGCTGCCCGATGGCCATGATGACGCTTAAGGGCGGCATCGAGCGCATCGTCAAACAGGAAGTTCCCGAAGTCAAGAGTGTAGAGGCCGTATAACGTTTTTGTGCAGACAGAAACAGGCTTCGTTCACCGGGTATAAGCCCCGCCGCGGATTTGTTGAAATGTTCCGGCGGGGCTTTTTATTTGAAAATTGAACAGAAACCTCACCCCTCTTATCCCATTTCCACTGTGGAGAGGGGAAGCTCGAAGAGCAGGGGTGAGGTAAAATTCATTTCTTCTGAAAATTTAATGCATGGAGCGATGTACAACATCGCTCCAACTAAAAGCTCGAAGAGCAGGGGTGAGGTAAAATTCATTTCTGCATTGACTGGCGGTTTGAATGCATGAATTCATATTTACATTCCTGAATTCTTTCTGGATGTTGACGGCTGAAATGGCGCCCTGGCTGCTGTTCGGTTATCTTGTAGCCGGATTCCTGCATGTCTACATGCCGGTAGAACTGGTTACCAGGCACATCGGCGGCGAATCAGCCGGAGCGGTTATAAAAGCCTCGCTTCTGGGAATTCCACTGCCGCTGTGTTCCTGCGGTGTGTTGCCGGTAGCGGCCTCGCTGCGCAAATCCGGAGCAGGCAAGGCTCCGACATTGTCGTTTCTCATCACTACGCCTGTTACCGGTGTGGATTCTTTAGCCGCAACATGGTCGCTGATGGGCTGGTTTTTCATGCTGGCGCGACTGATTGTTTCGATAATCATCGGGCTTGTTACCGGCTTTATTCAGTCTTTCGTCGGACGCAACGACAGCGATTCGACGGCAGTCGCTACAGCAGGCGGACCTTCATGTATCGATTGTGACGATGACCACCATATGCAAGGTGCAGGTTTTGCCGCCAGACTGAAAGCGGCTTTAGGCTATGCTTTTCTGGAACTGCCCGAAACCATCGCCTCGTCAATAATTACAGGTCTCATTCTGGGCGGGCTTATAACAGCATTGCTGCCCCCCAGCGTAATTGAAAACTATATCGGCACCGGTTTCTGGTCAATTCTGGCCGCTGTAGCCATTGGCATTCCGCTTTATGTCTGCGCCACCGGATCAATTCCAATCGCCGCTGCGCTGCTGATGCAGGGTTTTACTCCCGGCGCGGCGCTGGCTTTCATGGTCGCCGGACCGGCCACCAATACGGTGGCGATTTCGACTGTAAACAAGCTGCTCGGCAAGCGTTCGCTGGCCATTTATCTGGTGACGATATTCGCAGGCTCTCTGGGTTCCGGCCTGCTGATCGACTGGCTTTTTCCGAATGCGCGTGAATGGCTGCCGGATTTTACCGGCCACCACCACGAACATGGACTTTCGCTGTTCGATCATCTGGCGGCTTCGGCTTTTATGCTTCTGACGCTTACGCTGTTTGTTAAGAGCAAAATCACCTCACTGGGATTTCTGTCAAAGAAATCGAAAGGATCGAGCGACATGAAGGAAATTCTGCTCAGCGTTCCAGCCATGAGCTGCAACCATTGCAAAATGTCTGTAACCAGGGCGCTTTCGGGTCTTGAGGGCGTTGCCGGGGTAGAAGTGAATCTCGGCACGAAGGAAGTGACAGTTTCCTGCTCGTCCGCACCGGACGAAAAGAAAATGCTGGCCGCCCTTAAAGGCGTCGGCTTCGAGGCCAGGGTGCTGAAGCGCGAGTGAGGATGCCCTTAATCCGCATAAAATCAAGTGAATATAATCAGTTAAGCCTTCGAAAAATACCGCCTCAAGCACTGTTTTTACTTGCAAGTCTACGGGAATTCTGCTAGATATTGCGCTCCCGTTAATTATTGAGCAGGTGTTTCATCCTGCGGCGGGAACCTGCGGCTCCTGCGCCATGCGTTGTTAAAAAGGGGTTCGCGGCAAATAAACACATTGAAAGGATTGCTCATGCCCGTAAACGTAACAGTGAAAGACCTTATGGAAGCCGGTTCGCATTTCGGTCATCAGACCCGCAAATGGAACCCCAAAATGAAGCCGTACATATTCGGCACCCGCAATGGCGTTCACATCATCAATCTGTCCAAAACGGCAGCTCAGCTCCGCAAAGCGGTCGACATGGTCACCAATCTGGTTTCTGAAGGCGCCGATGTTATTTTTGTAGGAACCAAACGTCAGGCTCAGGAAGTCCTCAAAGAAGAATCCGAACGCTGCGAAATGTTCAACATGACCAATCGCTGGCTGGGCGGCACGCTCACCAACTTCCGCACCATTCGTCAGTCCATCGACGTATTGAACGAGCTTGAGCGCATGGCCAAAGAAGGCAACTACCGCGTTCGCACCAAGAAGGAAGCTCTGCACAAGGAAAAAGAGCGCATCAAGATGTCGCGCAACTTCTCCGGTATTTCCAAAATGACAAAGGTTCCGGGCGTCATGTTCGTAATAGATCCCGTTCGCGAGCACATCGCCGTTAAAGAAGCCAACAAGCTCGGCATTCCCGTCATCGCCGTCTGCGACACCGATTGCAACCCCGATGGAATCGAATGCATCATCCCCGGCAACGACGACGCCATCCGCTCGATTCGTCTCTTCACTCAGAGCATCGCCGATGCCTGCTTCGACGGCAAAGCCCTCGGAAAAGAAAAGGGTACGCATCGTGATGACCAGGCCGGTGATCAGCAGAAAGCAGCCGACGCTCACAAGGTTACGGTAAAGAAATTCCGTAAGCGCGAAGATTCGCCCAGAGCCGCCGAAGCTTTGCTGGCCGGTACCGAAGAAGAGCCGAAGGACGAATAATCAACGGATAATAAAAGTTTAATCAGGAACTTCAAAATACAGGAGTCGCTCTAATGTCCATTACACCCGCAATGATAAAAGAACTGCGCGAAAGAACCGCAGCCGGCATGCTCGATTGCAAAAAGGCTCTCGAAGAAGCCGCCGGTGACATCGAACAGGCTATAGATATTCTGCGTACCAAAGGTCTGGCCGCCGCAGCCAAAAAACAGGGCCGTATCAGCTCCGAAGGTCTGGTCGTTCATTATATGAGCGAAGACCGCAAGCTCGGAACCCTGTTTGAAATCAACTGCGAAACCGACTTTGTCGCCAAGAACGTCGATTTCAAAAAGCTCTGCAGCGATATGGTCAAGCATGTAGCCCAATTCAATCCTACCGGTATTGAAGACGGCGACAAACCCTTAGTCGAGCAGAATCTGCTGGGCTCGGGCGCGAAGATCAAAGAAGTCATCATGAATTCCACCGCCACCATCGGCGAGAAGCTTTCTCCGCGTCGTTTCGTGCGCTGGGAAACTGAAGGCTTCAACGTCATCGACGTATACATTCACGGCCCCGGCAAAATCGGCATCATGGTCGAGTTGACCTGCGGCAAAGAGGCTTCGCGTCTCAACGGCGCCGTCATCGACTTCGCCCACAAGTGCGCCATGCAAGTGGCCGCCGCCAAGCCCGAAGCCGTAAAGCGCGATGAAATTTCCGCCGATCTGATCGCCCGCGAGCGCGACGTTTATGTCGAGCAGGTCAAAGAATCCGGCAAGCCTGAAGCCATCTGGGAAAAAATCATCCTGGGCAAAATTGAGAAGTTCTACAAAGACGCTTCACTGCTCGAACAGCAGTGGGTGCATGACACCGAAAAGACCGTCAGCCAGATTCTGGTTGAGCTCAGCAAAGCCGCTGGCGACCAGATTGGCGTCAAGCGCTTTGTCCGCTGGGAACTGGGCGAAGGTCTGCAGAAACGCGTTCATGACATCGCCGCTGAAGTGGCCGAACAGCTCAATAAATAATTCAGCAGCATCACTGATATCTGAAGGCGCACTTTTACAGTGCGCCTTTTTTTATTAAAATCCGGAGTTCGTCACACCCGCTTTCGCGGGTGTCCAGGTTGGAATTCATTATTCCGTAGGGGAGAGTGCAGCATGCCGCAGGCATGCGGAGCTCCCCGTTATTATCAATCGGGGGGCTCCGCTCGCATACACTCGCTGCACCCACCCCTACGGAAAAATTCAAAAAAAACAATCGAATCTGGATTCCCACGTTCGCAGGAATGACATTCCAGGTATTCGAGTGAAACCGTATACTGGTCATTGCCCCATACGGAATTGATTGATTTTATGCATGACAAAGGCACCTCCGCCTTTTATACTGAATCACTGAACAGCGGTGTGTTTTACTCTGGAGTATTAATGGCCCGAAGATGTTTTTACATAATGCCTCTTGTGGTTCTGCTGCTGCTTGTGCAGATCCGGCAGGCATCCGCCTGTGAGATACATCTTTCGCCCAACCCGGCTGTCAGCAATTCCGAGGGAATCGTCACCATAAACATCGTGGTCAAATGGGAACACCGCAAGTGTCTTTTAGCCACTGAAGAAGAAATGCGTATCGATCCGACCGGTGCGGAGATCATCGAGCAGAGCGGCTGGCGCATGGTAAAGCGCGGCTATTATGTCAACGATGTCAAACTGCGCCTGACAGGCTCAGAAGGCAGTCTGCGCGTCTGGAGTGAATGCAAAAAGAAAGGCGTTTCCGAGTCCACGGTAAAAATCGTCAGACCACAGCCCGTACCGCAAAAAAACTGGGCCGGGTAGGGTTAGTGCTGAGTAGTCCCCGGTTTTACATAGAGCCTGTTTCCCGAAAGTGCTGAGGAAAAAATCGCAGATTTTCGTCTCGAAGCATGAGGGAAACGCGCCGCCATACACTTCTATACGGCGCTTTTAAGCGCCTCCTCAGTGCAGGCGGAGATAAATTTGATAACTTGCCAGAATAATAAAATACATTTCACCAAACTGGGCCGGGTAGGGTTAGTGGAATTGAAGGGCAAAACAGATTGCCACTTCTGTGAATACTTGGTATATAGAAAAAACGTGTCGTGGATTTTCACGGCACAGGCTTAATGGTATTTCCAGACACGAAAGATATTGGATGCTTGTGCTTCTTGTTCGCTCGTAGTATCTGTTTTTAAAAATTTGCGCCGCGTTCTCCGGTGTGGCTGATTAACAGCCGATGTGCCGGGTATGTTATTTTATCGTTCGCGGCTTTATCTGAGCTTACAAGGAGAATCTCCATGTCCGACGAACTTTTCTGGACTTATTTTTTCGAACTCTACGAATCCATTCCACGCCAGGGGCCCGGGCTCGACACCTGCACCCGTGAGGCCTTGAAACATCTGCCTGTCCTGCGCGCCGATCAGCGCATTCTGGACATCGGCTGCGGTGCTGGCGTGCAGACGCTTGAACTTGCACGCAGCTGCGCCGCCGAAATCGTGGCGACGGATCTGCACGCGCCCTTCCTCGAAATGCTGCGGCACAACGCCGCTGCCGAAGGCCTGGCTGGTCGCATTACAACACAGGTGGCCGACATGGCCGATCTGCCGTTTGCCGACCGGAGTTTCGATGTTCTGTGGGCGGAGGGGTCGAGCTTCATCATCGGCTTTGCCGAAGGTCTGAAGCGCTGGAAACGCCTGCTGGCACCCGGCGCTTATCTGGTCGTTTCCGAGTTCACCTGGTTTGCCGACAACCCACCTGCCGAACTGCGCGAGTTCTGCGTCCCCGATGTTAAGGAGGATGCATCGCCTGCGGGTCGACGCAGGGCCATCGCTCAGGCCGGTTACGAGCTGTTGCACGAGTTTCCCCTGCCACTCGAAGGCTGGCGGGATGCATACTATGTTCCGCTGCTTGAGCAGCTTCCGGACTTCGAGAAGCGCCATGCTCAGCATCCAGAGGCTTTGGCCGTCGCCGAACGCAGCCGTCACGAGATAGATCTGTTCAAACGTTACACCGACTATTTCGGCTACACGTTCTTCATCATGAAGAGCTGATCCGGCAGTTAATAAAGCAGGGGCGTATGACAATACGCCCCTGCTGCTTTAATGCCTGTGTTTTTTTATATCAGTTAAGATTCAGCAGTTCGTCGGCGCGTTTGCGGGACATCTGGGCGGCGTCGTAGGCCCCCATGCTCTCGTAACACTCTGCCAGAACCACAAAGGCTTCCCTGTTGTCGGGATGGTGGCGGATGAGATTTTCGATCAGAGTCACACTGTCGCGTGTCCGTCCGAAGCGCGTCAGGAAACGGGCGTACTCGAACTGATTCGCCAGTTTTTCCGGCGCCATCTGACAGGCCAACACATGCGCTTCTTCGGCGGCCAGTATCTGCTCAAAATTTTCCAGACGCCTGGCGGCTTCCAGCAGGATGTCTGCCAGTTCGGCGGCTGAATCCAGCGTATCGGATTTGAGTTGAATATTCAGCATCAGCGTCAGGCGGTATATCAGCTCCATCAGCCGGTCGACCTGACCCAGGTTGATGTATATGCGTGCCAGCATTAAAAGACCATCGAAGCGACGGGTGGATTTCTGCATGGCCGGTTCCAGATACTTCAGAGCTTCATCCCAGCGTTCCATGCGGCTGTAAAGCCGTGTAAGATGTATGGTCGCATCAGCGGGGTCTTCGGAAAGCTGGATGGCTTCTATAAACATGCGTTCGGCTGCGGCGTTGTCGCCCAGGCCTTCTGAGGCCAGACCCAGACGCACGCGGGCGGCGGTATTGTCAGCTTCAGCTTCCACAACCAGGCGATAAAGATCGCGGGCGGTTTTGAAATCGCCAGACAGCATGGCCAGGCGGGCGCGCAGTTCAAAAACCACGGCTCCGGATTTTCCGGAATTTTCCATGCGCTGTATGGCGGCGGCGGCTTCATTGCTGTGGTGCAGGCGCGCATAGGTTTCAACCAGTGAGTCCATTAAACGGCGATTGTAATCGGAACGTTCAACGGCCACTTCAAGCACATGCAGCGCCTGCGAGAACATGCCTTCGCGCCAGAGTGATTCGTGAATGGAAAGCACCGCCTGAGTAAAGTCGGAGCTTGAATCCAGCGCCTTCTGATACCAGGAGGCGGCTTCTTCAGGCGGACCGCCGCGCCAGGTGTCTACTGCCAGACGCATCAGAATAAAAGTCTTCTGGTTTACGGTATGCAGCGGCACCATGCCGAAGGCGCTGTGATCGCGCTGATATTTTTCGTGCAGTTCCAGATATCTTTCTGCGGCGTTGCGCAGCAGTTGGCTGTCTTTCTGCGTATAGTAAACCGCAGTAAGTATGGCCTGCGCATCCATATAATCAGGGTGCAGCAGCAGCGCCTTGCGGGCGAAATGTTCGGCGGCCTGCATGTCTTTCATGGCCACCGAAGCTGCCGCACGGGCGTAATAAGCCCCTATCCAGTTCAGGCGCGACGGAGCTTTCAGCTTTTCGAGCAGCTCAATAGCGCGGTCGGCGGCTATTATGGTTTCGCCGAACATTTCCTCACTGAGGTAGGACATGGCCAGATAATAAGGATATTTCGGATTCTGCGGGTCGCTCTGATGCTGTTCGAGCAGCATGCTGGTGGTGCGCTCGAACTTTTCGAGCATTTTATCGCGCTTGAGATTATAGCCATAGTGGAAGAGTCGCGCCCCGACAAAGTGACTCGGACCGTCGAAATCGACCTGGTTATGGATGGCCCCGGAATAACGGATGCCGGCGGAAGCCCTCAGCAGACGGATGGAATTATGCAGACTTTCAAAATGTCCCTGTGGTGCGGTGGAGACCACCGGAATTATAACAGCATCTTTATCGGTGCTTTTAATGGCGGCCAGCAGTTCTTCGTGTCCGCTCTGCAATTCTTCGTCGGCGTCCAGTATCAATACCCAGTCACCTGTGGCGTAATTGATGGACTGATTGCGGTGCAGGGCAAAGTCCTTCTGCCAGGGATGTTCGTAGACCCTTGCGCCGTATGAGCGCGCAATTTCCATGGTGCGATCCTGCGAGCCGGTATCGACCACTACGATTTCGTCGGCGATGGCTTTTACCGAATCAAGCGCCCGCGACAACTGCGACTCTTCATTTTTGACGATCATGCAGACGGAAAGACGCGGCTTTTTATCCGGCATGTCAGGCCTGCTTGCTGTTCTGGGGTTTCCCTTCCGCTTCTTCATTCTTTGACGGGAAAATTCTGTGCTTGGTGATGTAGTTCGAGTTGTGCAGCACCATCTGGATTGCTCTGCGGTTGCGGCCATTTACTATAATGGGGCCCAACAGATTGGCGGTCATTTTACGGAAATCGTCCTGAAGGGTTACTATTACAAAAAGAAGTATATCCTCAGGGCGAGCCAGATTTATTTTTGATGTGGTTTCGTCGTCGATGTCGAAGGCGTAGTCGCCTGCAAACAGCATGGGATCGATGATTATGAAGGCAATTTCAGGATCATCGATGCACTGCAGCCATTTGAAGGGTTCCTCTTCCGGACGGCCGAGAATAACGTAACGTCTTTTATCCTCAAGGCCGACAAGTCCTTCGGGGAAGGTTACTATTTCTTCTTCATTCAGTTCAACTTCACCGAATTGTCTCGTTGTTATTTTCAAGAGCAGCTCCTCCTACAAATAACCTGCCAACCTATTCCTGACCGGCCTTATCACGTTTCTGCTTGAGAACACGGGCAGCGTCAGCAAGACCTTTCATGGGCGACTCGCTGGCGGCAAGGTTCTCTTCCCTGATTCTTTCAAAAACCTCTTCACGGTGGACCGAGACGGTACGTGGAGCATCAATACCAATCTTCACGTAGGTTCGGCCCACTTCGAGGATTTTGATTTTGATGTGGTCGTCGATTGTTATCGACTCCCCTTCTTTTCTGTTGAGAATCAGCATCCCCTAACTCAACCTTTCATTCTTCCCGGGTCACCCAGACTAGAAGGTGCCTCGCCAGCGGCGCAGGATCTCTCTTTGCTTCTGTAGCGTAAACGCGATTATCTTCTCTCTGTCATAATCGCGGATTTTTGCAAATTTGCAGGCCACATCGACCTTGAAATCCTCCGTCTGTTGAGCCGCAGGCATTTTGTCGACGCGAACTACTTCAGCCAGAAGCTGCACATCGTAGGGTTCCTTCAGGGGCAGGCGCAAGACAACCTTGATTACCGCCCCCATCTGTATGGCTTCATGCGCCTGGAAACGGATTCCGTTGCCGGAAATGTTGACGCGTCTGCGAAACATACGGCTCTCTGCCGGCATGAGCATATGCCGTCTGGAGAGTTCTATCAAGCCGTCGAGCTTCTGATGTATATTCTGCACCGCCTGCAACAGGAACAGCATGGCTTCCGAGGCTGCATCGGTTTCGGCTAACTGGCGCATTTCAACTGCGTTAAGCTGCCTGACCTGTGACACGTCGAGTTTTTGAGCTATATCATCAAGTTCCGCCAGAGACGGATCTTCGATTACCTTGAAGGACATTTCCAGGAGACTGTTGATGCGCATGTATTCGCGCATATCGTTCTGACCCAGCGATTCCAGTTCAAGAACATCGCCGCTGACTTTAATAAGAGTCGTATGCACCAGCACTTCATCAACATCGACTTCCTTTACGTCTACCAGCACTTTCTGGCCGGATGCGTTCTGGAAGTGATGAATTCCGCCTTCGACCACACGTACTTTGAGCGGTCTGAACCCCAACATCTCGGCAAGCACTTCACCTTTGCTTGCACCGATGGAATAACTGAGCCTGACTTGATTCTTATCCATTTGCTTTAATCAAGACTCCCGAAAACACGAATGATGAAAGAGTATAGCATACAGCGAAGTCAAATATCAAGTCGCTTGAATATAATAAATTGCTTCAGCGGGTTATATAGTCCATAAGAGACGGCATCATAAGGGTGCTGTTAGTCTGCAGTGTGGCCTGCAGAGCGATTTCCTGCGCCTTGTACTGCACCAGCGTGTCGGCATAATCGATTTCTTCAACGCTTTGGCTCACTTCGGCATTCGACACTTTCAGACGCTCGATGGCGCTGGCTGCGATATCGGTGTAAACCATGCGCGAGCCCACCTGCGAAGTGGCGCGGGTTATATTGTCGGCCACGGCGTCCAGGTCATCGAAATTCTCAGTAAAATCCTTAGGAAAGTCTCCGTGCAGACTGGATTTCATCTGATCGATGACGGTGAAAAGATCTGTCACGCCGCTTGTGCCGCCGCCGAAAACTTCGGTGCCGTTGATGTTGAGGTCGATTTTGACGCCGTTCATTATTTCGACCTGAACATTACCGGTATCACCCTGATATGTTCCATTTTCGTCGTATGCTTCGGTATCGGTTTTATAGCCCGAGAAAATATAGCTGTCGTTGTTTTGCGTATTGGCCAGAGCGATAAGCTGTTCTTTGGCCAGATTCAGTTTTTCCTCAAAACCGTCGAGCTGTTCGTAGCTGGTTGTTTCGTTTGAAAGCGCTACAGCATCAGATTTAAGGGTAGTTAAGAGGTTGTATACTTCAGTAAGAACCGACTCGTAAGTGTTGAGCTGGTTGCGTGCATTGGTGGCGTTGGTTGAAAACTGGTCCAGGCGGCCTGATCTTTCATCGTTGCGGACTATGCTCTGTACCGCCAGCGGATCATCGCCCAGGCTGTTGGCTTTCATGCCGGATGAAATCATCTCGGTCAGGCTGTCGAGTTTATTCTTGCCGCGGTTGATGCGGTAGCTTGCCAGTGAAAATATGTTGGTGTCGGTTACTCGCATGATTCACCTCTTATTTCAATTCCAGTATGGTGGCCATCATGTTGTCAACGGTTGAAATCATCTTTGCCGAAGCTTCGAAGGCGCGTTGCCACTGAATAAGGCTTACCATTTCTTCGTCGAGAGAAACGCCGGATACCGACTGGCGGAAATTCTCAGACTGCAACATGACCATTTCCTGCAAATCGACATCTTTGTCCAGACTGTTTATTTCCCGCGAAATGCGTCCCATCATCAGGCTGAATTCTTCGCCGAACGTGGCGTTTCCGAAAATACTTTCATCGGTCTGCATATCCGAAATGGCCAGAGCAATGCGGTTATCGCCCGGAAGACCGGAAAGCTCTTCTGACGCCGCGATCAGGCCAGGGTCATCCACAATTTCCTGGTTGAGCGCCAGTTGTCCTGCCGCACCTTCAACCGTGGTTATCTCGTCGAAGAAGTTGCGACCCGTACTGCCGTCCAGAGCGAAACCGCTTGAATGCAGTTCGTTCACCTTCTGGGCCAGGGTATAGGCAAATTCGTCCAGATCCGACATGGCGTTGGCGATATCGACTTCACGGGCATAGAGCAGACCGGCCAGCTTGCCGCCGGAGTCCTGTGCCATCTGGTCGGTGACATCGATGGGAATGGAATTGCCGTAGTTCAATTGCAGGCCGTAGGCCGCGCCTGGAATAGTACTGAATTCGGCGGAGTTGACGCCATCCACCAGGGTGTGACCCTTCCACAGAACGTTCAGATTGCCCTTGCGGTCGACATAAGTGTTGGATGGAATAATTTCAGCCAGTTCGCGGGCTTTAAGTTCGCGCTGGTCGAGCAGCTCGGACACGTTGCCGCTTTCCATGCCGCCGGACTGAACGATGCGGTCGTTCAGGTCTGCGATTTCGCTTAAAAGAGTATTGGCTTCGCTGACATCGGCTTCGATATCCATGTTGAGATCGGAGCTCAGATTTTTCAGAGACGTATAAGTCGAATTAATATGATTGGTCAGCGTCTGCGCCGTCTGCACTACATTCTGACGCTCGGCTAAGGAATCCGCGTCGCCCGCCATTCCGCTGAATGAAGTGAAGAACTCGCCCAGAGCGGTAGAAATTCCGCGACCTTCCAGTTCGTCGTAGGTGGCTTCTATCTGTTTGGCTACATTCTGACGGCCTTCGAGAAAACCGTAACGCTGTTTCTGCAATGCAGCCTGCTGATCGAGGAAGTTGTTGTAGACACGCTCAATGTCGTCGCCCTTGACGCCCACCATGGCGTTGCCCCAGGGGCCGACTACTGTCTGAGGTTCGACAACCAGGCGCTGTCGGGTATAACCCGGCGTGTTTACATTGGATATGTTGTTTCCGACTACTTCAAGAGCCTTGCGGTTGACCTGCACGCTTGAATTTGCCAGATGGAGAATATCACTGATAGTAGTCATGATTCACCTCAAACCCGACTCGAAAGCCGTGAGAGACCTTCGATTTCGTCGTTGACCACTCCTGCGGATGAATAGGTTTCGCCGTGGAAGAAGCGCCGTTTGAGGAAAGCAACCGAGCCTTTGACGCTGCGGATGGAAAATTCAATCAGGTCGCGGTTTATTATGTTCAGCTCCTGAATGGACTCTACCAGCGCAATGAATTTGGAATGCAGCGGTCTCAGGTCTTCGCTTAAAGGGTCGTCGATCTTATCTGCGATTATGGCCAGAGTGGCTTTTTCGGGGTCCGGGATATTAAACGATTTGGCAATACGTGTGGAAACGCGCAGGCGGTTCTCCTCCAGATAATTCAACTGAAGTATAAGCAGTTCTTTGCGTTTGTTGAGTTCTACTAATTGATCAGGTTTGAATTCGAGCAGCGCTTCTCTTTCGAACTGCATCTGCTCCAGGAGGGATTCCAGCAGGCTTAGTTCCTGCTCGACGACTACCTTAAGTTCGAATACCGTCCTTTTTGTCTGTTTTTCCATTCATCACCACCATTTTACTCTCCTTTCTCACTCGGTTCTTCACCAAAATAAAGCAGATGCTTCAAAATGGCTTTCGAGAGATCTTCAGGAGAGATTTTGTAGGCCCCGCTAGAGACCTGTTCCTTGATGGTGGCGACTTTTTCCTGGTCCACATCTTCGGCTTCAAGAGCCTTTTCGACTGCGGAAGACATTTCCACTGCACGGCTGGATATTACAACTTCATCCGGCTTAATACCTTCAGTGCCGGACGGAGATTCTACTGAAGCTCGAGTGTTGGTTTTATACAGCTCAGTTGCCTGAGTCTGATTGATTTTGATATCGGAAACCTTCATATCGGCCTCTTTTCCTGCAGTACAGAGTTGCTGCACCGTTCGTCGTCATAATACTGTTCGGCCAGATCTGAGGAAAACTTTAGGAAAATCTGCATTGATAGGCAAATTTTTCCCGTTTTCCCGATTCCAGCGGGGAACTTGACGAAAGGAGGCGCTTGTTTTCCGATTCAGAACCTTACCATTGACCTTCAGGGTCCAGTCGCCTGCCATCTTTTAAAATTTCAAAGTGCAGATGCGGTCCGGTTGACCGACCTGTATTACCTGATAATCCTAATATTTCACCACGGCGCACAACGTCGCCGGCTTCTACCCCAATATCACTCAAATGCCCGTAAATAGTCTGATATCCGTCCGGGTGTTCGATGACTACTGCCTGTCCATAGCCGTCCTTGTGTCCGGCGAAGGCCACGCGGCCCGATTCTGCGGCATGAATGCGCGTACCGGTCGGCATGGCGATATCGATGCCCTGATGCATCTGGTATTTCTGCGTAAGAGGATGAATTCTCATGCCAAATCCGCTGCTTATGGCTCCAGCAGCCGGACGCAGGAAGTTTCCGGCATTCTGACTGCTGCTTTCAGGCAGGCCGGGTGTCAGTGAAGAGATGCCGCTGAAAATATCGCTGGGAGCCTGCAGGCTGTACTTGTCGTCTTTGACAGGAATTCCAAACTGTTCCATGATCTGTTCGGCGAAGCCGAGTTTTTCGTGATCGGCCAGAGCTTTAGAATATTCGTAATCGAGCATCGAACGGAAAACCTTGGTAGTCTGTGAGTCTCCGAACAGACCTTCCTGTCCGTCTTCAGAAGCGATGCCCTTGCGCATTTCAGAAATCATCAGATTCACCAGCATGGCTTCGAATTCCTGAGACGAATCTGACAGGCGCTGCTTGTCTTCCGGACTGTATTCGGTCTTTACCTTCTGACCGGCAAGCTCGCTGGCCCGTTGCAGGATGCTTTCACCCTGAGCCATGTTCAATGCTGCCTGCGGATCTGTAATCTTCATCTTCCCTGTCCTCTGGTCTGGCGGCCTGAATCCTTCAAGCCACGGTTATTGTTATAATATTTCCAGGTCAGCTTCGAGAGCGCCGGATGCTTTGACCGCTTGTAATATGTCGATCAGGTCGCGTGATGAAGCTCCGATGGCGTTCAGCGCTGTAACTACGTCTCCAATAGATACTCCAGCCTCCACCAGCACCAGCTTGGATTCCTCTTCTTCGGCTGAAACTTCGGATTCTTTTGCCGCCATAGTGCGACCGGTCGAGAACGGATTGGGCTGAGAAATATCTGTTGAGGTTGAAATCTGGATTTTTAAGCTGCCGTGCGAAATCGCAATAGTCGAGACGCGCACGTCCGAACCCATTATGATGGTGCCGGTGCGTTCGTTCATGACAACTTTGGCGCGTCGATCGGCAGTTACCTGCAGGTTTTCTATTTTGGCAATCAGAGTAATGACGCGATCGTTGTATTCTTCGGGTACTTTTACCGAAACAGTGCCGGCATCGCGACAGTTGGCATAGGGTCCGCCCAGATAAGTGTCAACGGCTTCACGTATGCGGTCGGCTGTTGTGAAATCCATCTGCAGCAATGAAAGCAGAATCTCGTTTTTTGCATTAAGATTTATCGATATTTCCCGTTCTACAATGGCTCCGCCGGGGATGCGCGCCACTGTGGGATGGTTCTTCTGCACTTCGGATCCCGCAGACGAGAATGAATAGCCGCCGGTTGAAAGCGCACCCTGCGCCAGAGCGTAAATCTCGCCATCCACACCTTTCATGGGCGTCATAAGCAGCATGCCGCCCTGCAGGTTTTTGGCGTTGCCGATGGAGGATACATTGATGTCGAGGCGCGAGCCGGAAGAGGCAAAAGGCGGCAGGTCGGCGGTGACGACGACAGCCGCCACGTTGCGCGGACGGATCTGCTTGTGGTCGAACTTGACGCCCATACGCGACAGCATGGAAGCCAACGACTGATAAGTGAACTGCACGTCCTGCGAATCGCCGCTCTTGTTAAGACCGACTACCAGACCGTAACCGATAAGCTGGTTGGCGCGCACACCCTGAACATGCGTGATGTCCTTTATGCGCGCGGCGTCGGCAGGCCGGCAAAAGAGCCCAGCATCAGCAGAACAAGCAATATTGTAAAAACTCTGCGGCTCATGAAGTCCTCCTAGAATGGATTCACGTAATCCATGGCGCGACTGCCCCAGCCCTGACGGTTTTTCTCGGTCACGTCGCCGCGTCCGGTGATTTCGATCTGGGCTTCGGCGATAAGCGACGACTTGATGCTGTTGTCCTTCTCGATGTCGTAGGGACGGATAACGCCCGAAACATAGAGATGATGCTCTTCATTGTTGACCAGCAGCACACGGTGGCCTTCGATAAAGAGATTTCCGTCCGGCAATTCCTTACGGATGATGGTCGGCACAGTAGCGATGATTTTACCTTCGCGCTGGGTTGAGCCGCCGCCAACGAAATCGGAAGCGGTCTTGGACGAAATCAGCTTGGACGGATCGATGTTGGGATCGCTCTTTTTAAGACGTTCCATCAGACCTACCAGAGCTTCGATTTTAGTTTCAAGTCCCGAATTTTTTTTAAGGTCGGTAGTGGCGGAACCCTGCGCCGAACTGGTTTCTTCGATTTTAACAACTACGATGTCGTTGACCTGTCCGCCGCGCGGGT
>Ga0172375_10001213_pt1 | contig 41546 bp, 33 predicted proteins | sample LakKiv1m_FD_114537 | JGI IMG/M metagenome (GOLD analysis project Ga0172375, IMG submission 114537) | Freshwater microbial communities from Kabuno Bay, South-Kivu, Congo - kab_092012_11.1m | ecosystem: Environmental > Aquatic > Freshwater > Lake | place: Democratic Republic of the Congo... | reverse complement strand
GAATATTATGCTATATTCTTAGAAAATAATGTATTTTTGAAATGATTTGAAAATTTCGTTAAAGGGTTCTGCGATCTTATCAAGTCAAAAATTAAAAAAAAACTAATTTTTAGAACCCACCTATAGTGAATACCCATGCTTTGAGATTTGTATAATCGACGAACTTTTCTTTGTATGTTATGGCTTTCAGATATGTATCCTGTACCAGATCGAGGGCAGTATCCCTGTCTGAAGTAAGGCTCATTGCAAACCTCTGGAGGTTGCTTTTCATTTCAATGAGATTCCTGTTGAATTCGTTGGCTGTCATGGCTTGCTGCTTTTGATTGTTGACACAAATATATAAAGCGAATAAAAGATATACAAATCATAATATCTTAATATCCAAATAATACAGAATCATTCTAAATAAGACCTTGTTGTAAACAGTTTGTTAATGAAATACTTAGAGGTTGAATATTCTAACCGGTATAAATTGCAAAAAAATATTAATTGCCCGATTTTGCAAACCTTCAATCAGATCTACGTACCTGTTTTGTGTAATTAAAGCACAAAAAGAGTATTTAATCTAATTACTGCCTGTTCATCATGCTTAAATATTATCATAGTTGCAACACTGCTTTTTCAGGCAACTTTTGTACTTTTAAATAAAAAATGGATTTTAATATAAGACTGAGTAACGGCCAGATCCTTAAAGGATTTATTAAAAGTCCGGGATCTGACCTCCGTGGGGTAATAGTCCTTGTACACGGGTTGGGGGAGCATATTCAGAGGTACAGGGACTGGGCTGGGCTTTTCAACAAAGAAAACATCGGATTTGCAGGTGTTGATCTTCCGGGCCATGGAATATCGGATGGCAAAAAAGGTCATATAAAAGATTATTCTGTAACTGATGAAATGATCTCAATTTTACTGGGAGAATGCAGAAAGACTTTTCCCGGAACTCCATTATTCATTTATGGTCATAGTCTGGGAGGAGGTATTGTGCTTGACTATCTCATAAGGAACAAGCCAAAGATAAAAGGAGCGGTGGTTACTTCGCCATGGCTAAAGCTCTCATTTGAGCCTGACAAGGTAAAAGTCAGACTTGCTGCCTTTATGAAAAACATATTACCTGCTCTTGTTCAACCGTCGGGGCTAAACGCCGGGTATCTTTCGCGCGACAGCGAAGTTGTTGCAAGATACAAAGCTGACCCCCTTGTCCATGATAAAATATCTGTAAGTCTTTTTTATTCAGCGATGAAAGCTGCAGAAAATGCACTTAAGAATGCAAAGGATTTAAATGTTGCGCTTCTTCTCATGCATGGCAGTGATGATCAGATCTGTTCACCAGATGGAAGCAGGGAATTTGCATCCTTAACGAAGATGGATGAATTGAAAATATGGGATGGAGGTTATCACGAACTTCATAATGAATCATTCAGACAGGAAGTTTTCAGCTATATTATTGGCTGGATTAACAAAAGGCTTTAATAACTATTGCTTTCAGCCTATGGAACTCAGAACAACATTCCCGATCGAACCATCAAAGGAAAAGATTTCCTACCTTGATCCTGTAATGTTTATTGGTTCATGTTTTGCCACATCCATAGGTAACCGTTTTGAAAGCGGCTGCATGCCTGTTATGATAAACCCTTCAGGCACTGTATATAATCCTGTATCAGTTTTTAGGACAATCGATAACATATTAACGAAGAGGCAATTCTCAAAGGAAGACCTTTACAGTCATGATGGACGATGGATAAGTTTCGACCATTATACGGAATTTACATCCTGCGACTGTGATGAAGTGCTTGAGAGAATAAACAAACGAAATTCGGAGGCATTTGAGTTCATGTCCGGAGCACGATTTCTGTTTATCACTTTTGGCACTGCAAGGGTTTACAGATGGAAGGAATCAGGTAATATAGTATCTAACTGTCACAGAGTCGCGGCTTCAGCATTCACACATGAACTTCTGGATGTTGATTATGTTTCGGGCCTCTGGGAAAGTCAGCTAAGCATTCTGAAGGAGAAGTTTCCTGATCTTAAAGTAATTTTTACAATCAGTCCGGTGAGACACTGGAAGGACGGACCCCATGGTAACCAGGTAAGCAAATCGGTTCTTTTTCTTGCAGTCGAAAAACTCCTTGGGCATCCTTCACAGCCTTCATATTTTCCGGCCTATGAACTTGTTATGGATGATCTTCGAGATTACAGGTACTACGGTGAAGATATGTTACATCTTTCAGGGACTGCAGTCAGTTATATCTGGGATGCATTCTGCAATTGCTATTTTGACAGATCAACAGCGGAATTATGGCAGGAAGTGGATAAGATATCCAAAGCGGTATATCACAGGATACAGACTGAAGACAGGGACCAGATCAGGAAATTTTCAAATAATATGCTTTTGCGGATTGATAAGCTTGCCACTGACAATCCGGTTCTGGATCTGGCAAAAATGCGTGATTATTTCATGAGGCTGAAGGGAGCTATTTAAATACAGATATCGCCTTACGGAAATCATCAGGGTTACGTGAGATTATGATATTTTCGGGGATTTTCTTTTCCTGGGCTTCAGGGAAATCAGTAAGAGCTATTTTCCTGATAAGCAATGATTTACCGATACTGCTGAAATAATTGATTTTTTCCCTTGCAAAATCAAAGGCAGCAGAATTAACTATCAGGTATTCGAATGGCTTTATCTTGTGTATTTCTATGACTTCGGAAGCAGGAAGGATACCTCCTGTAAATATTACGTCGAATCCCCTTTTCTTGAGAAGGTATTTATAGAACAGGAAATTATTGTCTGCCATATAATCAGATGTATTGATCATGGCCACGCATGATTTTGATCTGAGCAGTGGAACCTTAAGATTATAGTCCTCGATTACCAGTATCTGCCTGATAGTATTTCTTATAAATTGTTCCTGAGCTCTTGAAAGGCTTCCGGTCTGCCAGAGTATTCTTGATTTTTCGAGCAATGGCTGGTAAAAGCGGATATATGCGTCTTCAATTCCAAAGTTTTTTACAAAGGGAAGAAGAGCCTCCTTGAACTGTGATTCATTAAATCTTATTGCAGCCATAAGGATTTTTCCGGGCTGGAAATTCTGATCCGGGCTTTCGTCAAGACTGCTTACTGCCATTACTTCTTTAAGCAGTTCATCTTCGCTAAACTTTGCTATTTTCGAGATCTTAAGACCATTTCTGTTCAGATAGGCTACGTTAAGGATTTTCTTGAGCTCAGTTTCGTTATATGTTCTGATATTCGAATCGGTTCTGTCTGGTTCAAGAATTTTGTACCTTTTTTCCCATATCCTTATGGTATGGGCCTTTATTCCGGAAAAGCTTTCCAGATCCTTAATAGAAAATACATTTACCCCTTCTTCCATCTCAGAATGCAATAAGTAGATTAATTAGAAAGTCTGAATCCCCATAATAAGAAACAATCAAAAAATCAAAATGTTTCTTGATGCGATGTATCAAATTTTTCATTAAAGCGGATCATTCCCCTCGTATCCGCATTATCAGGAAAATATATTAATTCTTACTCAGGATTCTCGATCATTATTTTTCTTACCACACGTGTCCCGTCGACAAAGCTTATTGTAACCAGATACATGCCTCTGGTAGGCTTTTTCAGTAAAACTTTTGCTGAAGGAACGGGTTCTTTATATTGAGCCCTGAATATATCCTGACCGATCATATTTGTCACTTTAACCAGGGTCATATCCTTTTCGGTCTTAATAGTAAAAGTGTTTTGCCTGACCGGAACAGGAAATATGGTAACAAGTGAAGTACTATTCTCCCTGAGAAAGGATTTTTGCGGTTCACTCCTGGCAATTCCTAGTGTATCATTCTGAGAATGAAGTGCCGGCATGCATAATAAAAATGTAAACAGGAGTAGAGTTTGCTTCATAAGCACCTTTTGTTAATCTTGCGCAAAAACTGTGCTAAAGGTACGCATTTTTATTTAATCTGTTTAAAGAATTTCTCGGCTTTTTCCAGATCTTCAGGAGTGTCAATGCAAACGCTTTCCCATTCTGTTAAAGCGGTTCTGATCCTGTATCCGTTCTCAAGCCACCTGTTCTGCTCAAGCGATTCTGCCTTTTCCAGAAGGCTACCCGGGAGTGCCGTTATTTTGTTCAGAGTTCCTGTTCTGTATGCATACAGACCAAGGTGTTTGTAATAATTATGAACCTTTGTCCAATCATTTATTGAAGCATCCCTGATAAAGGGAATGATGCTCCGGCTGAAATAGATGGCATTCCCTTCAATATCAATTATTACTTTCGGATGATTAGGGTTCGAGATATCTTCCCCCGGAGGGACTTTGCGGATAAGTGTTGCTATCTCAACGGTTTTATCGGTAAAGCATGATATCAGCAGTTCTATCTGTTCAGGTCTTATAAAAGGTTCATCCCCCTGGATATTCACGACCACATCAGTAGAAATACCATTCACTTCTGTCAGAATACGCACAGCTTCGGCACAACGGTCAGTTCCGCTCTTGTGGTTCTCTGAGGTCATTACTGCCCTGCCTCCGGACTTTGTTACAGCATCGTATATCCTCCTGTCGTCGGTTGCAACAAAAACCGTATCGAGTATTAGGGATACCTGTTCATAAACTCTTTGTATCATTGGTTTTCCTGCAACCTCTGCAAGAGGTTTTCCCGGGAATCTTGTAGATGCATATCGGGCCGGTATAATGCCTGTGAGATGATATCCATTATATGTTTTCATGCGGCAAAGTTACAAAAATAGGATTTCCCTATGTTTCAAAAATATCTTAAATTCGCACAATCTATTAACAGTAATGAGAGACCTTCAGACTATTAAACAAAGGTTTGGGATAATTGGCAATTATTCAGGCCTGAACCGGGCTATCGATGTTGCTTTACAGGTTGCGCCAACTGATCTGTCAGTACTTATTACAGGGGAGAGTGGAACAGGAAAGGAATCTTTTCCGCAGGTGATCCATAGTTACAGTACCAGGAAACATGGACAATACATTGCTGTAAACTGTGGTGCGATACCTGAAGGCACAATTGATTCGGAACTGTTTGGTCATGAAAAAGGCTCATTTACAGGGGCTACTGAAAGCCGGAAAGGATATTTTGAAGTAGCAGACGGAGGAACAATTTTCCTGGATGAGGTTGCAGAACTTCCGCTATCCACACAAGTGCGCCTGCTGAGGGTACTTGAATCAGGTGAATTTATCAGGGTCGGATCATCGAAGGTACAGAAGACAAATGTACGGGTAATTGCTGCCAGCAATGTCGATGTAGCAAAAGCCATTGAACATGACAGGTTCAGAGAGGACCTTTTCTACAGGCTTAACACAGTGCCAATCAAAATACCGCCTCTGAGGGAGAGGGGAGAAGATATCTTTCTGCTTTTCAGAAAATTTGCGGTCGATTTTGCTGAAAAATACAGAATGCCTGCAATCAGACTTAATAATGAGGCCAAAAATATTTTGCTGAATTATTCGTGGCCCGGTAATGTGCGACAGCTCAAAAATGTGACGGAACAGATTTCAATCATTGAGGAAGAAAGGGAGATCACTCCCGAGGTTCTGAGAATCTATCTTCCTGATTATAATTCGGTAAAGCTGCCTGCCGTAATAAAGAGGGAAGAGGATAAATCATTTTCCACCGAGCGGGAGATCCTTTACAAAATCCTCTTTGATATGAAAAGTGATATGAACGATCTGAAAAAGCTTGTTCTTGACCTTATAAAATCAGGTCAGTATGATCTTGCTTTTCAGAAGAATAATTCGGGTGTGATACAGAATCTCATAAAGGATACCATGCACACTGAACATTTTGCAGAGGAACCGGAGCTGCATCCTTCCGATTTTGCTCATCACAGGGCAAGAACCAACATCCAGGATACTGAAGAGGTTGTGGAAGAATCACTTTCACTTGCCGGAAAGGAGATTGAAATGATTAAAAAAGCACTCGAAAAATATAACGGAAAGCGCAAACTTGCTGCAAATGAGCTTGGTATATCTGAGAGGACACTATACAGAAAAATAAAGGAATATGGCATTGAACTCTAACCATCTGATCTGCAACAGAACAAAATACCTGCTCATAATCCTGCTTGGCATTTCATCTTTCATTTTTAACAGATGCGGAATTTATTCCTTTTCCGGGGCAAGCACAGAAGGTTTGAAGACAGTCAGCATACAATATTTCCAGAACAGGGCGAGCCTTGTTCAGCCCGGACTTAGTCAGAACCTTACTGATGCGCTTATTGACAAGTGCAAGGCCCAGACCAGCCTGAACATTGTAAACGGTTTTGGAGATGCAAATTTTGAAGGCGAGATAACAGATTACAATACACGGCCACTTACAGTTTCAGCAGATGCAACTGCTGCTATGAACAGGTTCACGATTACGGTGAAGGTTAAATTCACAAACTCAATCGATCCCGACAAAAGTTTTGAACAGACATTTTCGAGGTATGAGGATTATAATAGTTCACTGGATCTGAGCCAGGTTGAAGCCGAACTTTCGAAAAACATTCTTGAATTGATTGTTGAGGACATCTTTAACAGGGCATTTGTTAACTGGTGACTCTTAATGAACAAAAATGACTTCTTAGGCCTTATTGGCAGAAACAGCCCTATTGACCGGCAGATACTGACGGAACTGAATGAGCTTGTTAATATTTACCCATATTTCCAGACTGCTCATCTTCTTCTTCTTAAGGCACTTAAGGACAATCAGGACATCAGGTTCGACAATCAGCTTAGAAACTCTGCAATTCACATTGCAGACCGTGAAGTCCTGTATAATCTCCTTAAAATATCCACGAATGCAGATATCAGGGAAAAAGAAAAGGTGACAGATATGGAAGTTATTCCTGTTGTCACCGACCTGAACGCTGCTGCAGCAATAGAGACTGTTCCCGCTGAGGAAACAAAGATACATCAACCTGGAACCGATGTTCAGGTTTCTGATATTCCTCCGGTTGAACCAGCTTTTCAGGCAGATGAATTTACGCAGACTGAATCGCCACTTCAGGAACATGAGGTTATTGAGGTTATTGAATTTCCTTCAATCGAGGTTGATTCGGAACAGACTGTACTTGATTCAGCAAAGAACAGTGAGGACCTGATCACAGAAATTGAAAAGATCTCATCAGCTCAATGGCAGGAGGGGGGACGTGAGGATAGAAGTGATTATCTTTCTGGGCGGCCTATACTTATATCTGACGATATTGACAGTGATATTTCCGTACCGGGTGTGCTTCTTATAAATGAAGAACCTTCAGACGCTGAAGAAAAGATCTTTTACATGGATCCCGGATTTTCGGTTCCTGAATCAGAATCTGAAAAAGTGAAAGATCAGGAATCTGCTCCATCGGAAGTAATTATTCAGCCAGCTGAAAAAACTGAAATTAAACCTGAGCCTCTTGAAATGGTTCCGAAAGCTGTTGAGGAGGACCCCAGAACAGTTGCACGAAGGGCGCAGGCCAACCTGATAGATAAATTCATTACCGAAAATCCAAGGATAGAGCCAAGGAAGGAAAAAACAGATCAGCCTGTCGAAGATCTTGCACATCAGTTCACTGAAGAAAAGGGCAGCTTTGTTACTGAAACCCTTGCGAGAATATATATAAACCAGGGGTATTATTCCAAGGCCATAGATATTTATGAGAAATTAATTTTGAAGTTTCCGGAAAAAAGTGGTTACTTTGCCACTCAAATTGAAAAAATAAAGGCGATCCTTAAATAATTGAAAAATGGGAATTTATATTTTTATTTCGGTTCTTATATTAATAGCATGTGTTCTGCAAATAATGATTGTACTTGTGCAGAATTCAAAAGGTGGTGGTCTTGCTGCCAATTTTACATCGGCAGGTCAGTCGATGGGAATAAGGAAAACTGCTGATTTTCTTGAGAAATCGACATGGACACTTGCGGCAGCAATACTTATTCTTTGCGTTGTTGCTACAGCTACCATTCCAAGAGGTTCAGTAAGTGAACGCTCAAGGATCGAGAATCAGATTCAGAATGCTGTTGATCCGAATGCGATTCCGACACTGCCGACAGCCGTTCCTGATCAGCCGGCTACAACAACACCTTCAGGGAACAACGAACAGAAGCCAGGGAACTAGAATACCTTTAAAAATAACTATTCTCAAAGTGTCAGTTTGTCATAAACTGACACTTTGTTTTTATACAAGCAATGTGTTTATTGACAGAGTGTTATCAATCAGGGTATTTGGTTTTACATGAAAACTGACAGTCTGGAATCCATAAAATGGTTGCAGAATAGATGTTATGACATGAATTTTCTCTTTGGCATAAATTATGCTAATGGGAGAGGCAGAAAACAATGTTTAACTTTAAAACTAAATAAACATGGGACAATTAAAAGGAAAAGTATTAGCTGGTAAGGTTTTGGTAAAACCTCATGAAGCTGAAGAAAAAACTGCAAGCGGAATTATAATTCCCGATTCAGCAAAGGAAAAACCTCGTCAGGGAACAGTTGTAATGGTCGGGGCACCTAAAAAAGATGAAGAAATGGAAGTAAAGAAGGGTGATGTTGTTCTTTATGGCAAATACTCAGGACAGGAACTTACAATAGATAATGAGGAGTATCTTCTGATTTCTCAGAATGACATTTTGTTTATAGCATAATTAGGAAACCAATAAAAATACAATAATATGGCAAAAGAGATTAAATTCAATATTGAAGCACGTGCTCAGCTCAAGGAAGGTGTAGACCAGTTGGCAAATGCAGTGAAAGTTACCCTTGGTCCCAAGGGGCGTAACGTTGTTCTGGAAAAGAAATTTGGTGCACCTCATGTTACCAAGGATGGTGTTACAGTTGCAAAGGATATCGAACTTTCGGATCCCTATATGAATATGGGAGCTCAGATGGTCAAGGAAGTTGCATCCAAAACAGGTGATATAGCAGGTGATGGTACGACTACTGCAACAGTTCTGGCACAGGCCATTATCAATGTAGGTCTGAAGAATATCACTGCCGGTGCAAACCCAATGGATGTCAAAAGGGGTATTGACAAGGCCGTTGAAAAAGTGATTTCACACCTTAAATCACAGGCTCATGTTGTTGGAAATGATCTCAGCAAGATCGAGCAGGTTGCGCGTATTTCCGCAAATGACGATGTTGAGATTGGTAAGCTGATTGCTGAAGCAATGGAAAAGGTTCACAAGGAAGGTGTAATAACAGTTGAAGAAGCAAAAGGAACAACAACATCTGTTGAAGTTGTTGAAGGTATGCAGTTCGACCGCGGTTACATTTCTGCATATTTTGTAACCAATACCGAGAAGATGGAAGCCGATCTTGAGAACCCTTATATCCTGATTTATGACAAGAAAATATCTTCAATGAAGGACATGCTTCCTATTCTTGAAGCAACTGCACAGAATGGACGTCCTCTCCTTATTATCTCAGAAGATGTTGAGGGAGAAGCTCTGGCTACTCTGGTTGTCAACAGGTTACGTGGTTCGCTCAAGGTGTGCGCCGTTAAGGCTCCAGGTTTTGGTGACAGAAGAAAAGAAATGCTTGAGGATATTGCCATTCTGACAGGAGGTACAGTTATTTCTGAAGAGAAAGGCCTTAAACTTGAACATGCAACTCTCGACATGCTCGGAACCTCTGAAAAAGTTACAGTAAACAAGGAGAACACTACAATTGTCAACGGTTATGGTGACAAGGATATGATCAAGGCAAGAATCGGCCAGATCAAGCAGCAGATGACAACTACAACCTCTGACTATGACAAGGAAAAGCTTCAGGAGCGTCTTGCAAAATTGTCAGGTGGTGTTGCAGTCCTTTACATCGGAGCTGCATCAGAAGTTGAAATGAAGAACAAGAAAGACCGTGTTGACGACTCCCTGCATGCAACCCGTGCCGCAATAGAAGAAGGTATTGTCCCCGGTGGTGGTGTAGCATATATCCGCGCAATTTCAGCTCTTGATAAACTTAAGGGTGACAATGAAGATCAGACAACAGGTATCGAAATAGTAAAACGTGCAATTGAAGAACCTCTCCGTCAGATTGCTGCAAATGCAGGCAAAGAAGGCGCAGTAGTAGTTCAGGCTGTTAAATCGGGTAAAGGTGACTATGGATACAATGCACAAACCGACAATTATGAGAAATTATATGAAGCCGGTGTAATTGATCCTGTCAAGGTTGTAAGAGTGGCTCTTGAAAATGCTGCATCAGTTGCAGGAATGTTCCTTACTACAGAGGCAGTAATTGTTGATGAAAAAGAGGAAAAACAGCCGCCTATGCCTCCTCAGGGAATGGGTGGAGGAATGCCTTATTAATATATATATCAATAATAATTTATATAGTGAAGCCGGGTCTGCAACCTGGCTTCACGTGTTTATAATTTTATATATTTGCACGGTGTTTCCAGCGATAGTGTTTAATGCAGCATATCAGAAATTTTTGCATAATTGCCCATATCGACCACGGTAAAAGTACCCTGGCCGACCGTCTTCTTGAAAAGACTAAAACCATTCCTGAACGGGAATTCCAGGACCAGGTTCTTGATAACATGGATCTCGAAAGGGAAAGGGGTATCACTATCAAGAGCCATGCAATCCAGATGGAATACGAGTTTGAGGGCAATAAGTACAATCTTAATCTTATTGATACTCCGGGACATGTTGATTTTTCATATGAAGTATCAAGATCAATAGCTGCCTGTGAAGGAGCATTGCTGGTTATCGATGCAACCCAGGGTATTCAGGCTCAGACTATTTCAAATCTCTATATGGCAATTGACCATAACCTGGAGATTATTCCCGTCCTGAATAAAATGGATATGGCAAATGCAATGCCCGAAGAGGTCAAAGACCAGATAGTTGATCTTGTCGGCTGCAACCGCCAGGATATTATTGAGGCCAGTGCAAGAACAGGAATGGGCATCGACAGGATTCTGAGTGAGATAGTTAACAGGATCCCGCCTCCTGCAGGCAGCCCTGAAGCCCCTCTGCAGGCCCTTATATTCGATTCTATTTTCAATCCTTTTCGTGGAATAATAGCATATTTCAAGATAGTTAATGGTACAATCAGAAAAGGTGACCGGGTGAAATTCGTCAATACAGGGCATGAGTACAATGCAGAAGAAATTGGTGTTCTTAAACTGAAGCAGGACCCCAGAGAAGAAATGTATGCAGGTGATGTGGGATACATTATTTCAGGAATAAAGATATCTGCTGAAGTCAAGGTTGGTGATACTATCACAAGCGTGAAAAATCCCTGTGAAAAGGCGATTTCAGGTTTTGAGGATGTCAAACCCATGGTTTTTGCAGGTCTTTATCCTGTTGATGCTGATGATTATGAGGATCTGAGAAGCTCGATAGAGCGCCTTCAGCTGAATGATGCTTCGCTGTCTTTTGTTCCTGAATCATCAGCTGCACTTGGATTTGGGTTCAGATGCGGATTCCTGGGTTTACTTCATATGGAAATTATACAGGAAAGGCTCGACAGGGAATTTAACATGGATGTTATTACTACTGTTCCGAACGTATCATTTAAAGTCTTTACAACAAAAGGGGAAGAGATTGATGTTCATAACCCTTCAGGCTTGCCTCCGCTCAACAATATTGAAAGGATAGAAGAACCTTATATAATTGCGCAGGTCATAACCCTGGCTGAATATGTCGGGTCGATAATGAAGTTATGTATCGATAAGAGAGGGACTTTGAAGAATCAGGTTTATCTTACCCGCGACAGGGTTGAAATCACTTTTGAAATGCCACTCTCCGAGATAGTATTTGACTTTTATGACAAGCTGAAGAGCATTTCACGTGGTTATGCATCTTTCGATTATTACTATACAGCATATCAGAAAGCCGACCTTGTAAGGTTGGATATACTTCTTAACGGCGAGATGGTTGATGCACTGTCGACCCTGATTCACAGGGGGCATGCCAATGATTTCGGACGAAAAATGTGCGTTAAGTTGAAAGAGCTGATCCCGAGGCAGCAGTTTGATATAGCCATACAAGCAGCTATTGGTGCAAAGATAATCTCGAGGGAGACTGTGAAAGCAGTCAGGAAGGATGTTACTGCAAAATGTTACGGTGGCGATATTACAAGAAAAAGGAAACTTCTTGAGAAACAAAAGAAAGGCAAGAAGAGGATGAGGCAGATCGGAAATGTTGAAGTACCACAGCAGGCTTTTCTGGCAGTATTGAAACTTGACTGATAAATCACAACGGATGAAGTCAAGATTTTTGCCGATTTTTAGCTGATTTTAAAAAATTTACTATTTTAGCGTCCGGGAAACGGGGATTCAATATAAAGATCTATCCCTTCTATCTAACCTAAACTTACTACCCCGGCTTATTAAAAGAGCCGGGGTATTTTATTAGCATATAAGCCTGTAGCCTTTGCCGTGAATGTTAAGTATCCTTACCGCGGGATCTTTCTTAAGGTATTTCCTGAGCCGTGTTATATATACGTCCATGCTCCGGGCATTGAAGTAATTGTCATCAATCCAGATACTTTTCAGGGCATAATTGCGCTCGAGCATTTCATTTTTATGTCTGAACAGAAGCTCAAGGAGTTCGGATTCCTTAGTTGTGAGGTTTATCTGTTCATCACCGATAGTAAGTATTTGTCTTTTTTTATCGAAGACATATTCTCCTATATTACAGATCTCCTCTTCCTTTGTCACAACAGGGCCGGAGGTTCTTCTGAAAATAGCCTCTATCCTGTACAAAAGCTCTTCCATTGAAAAAGGTTTTGTTATATAGTCATCGGCACCGCTTTTGAATCCTTCGATTATATCTTCCTCCTGGTTCTTTGCAGTAAGAAATATGACGGGTATCGCCGGATCGGCTTTTCTGATTGCTTTTGCTACCGAAATGCCATCCATTTCAGGCATCATTATATCAAGAATACAAAGGTCGAAAAGTCCGGTTGAATATGCTTCAAGGGCCTGTCTTCCTGTCGAATATAATGTAGTTTCATAATTTTTTGCAGCAAGGTAATTTCTGAGTAATGTTCCCAGATTTCTGTCGTCTTCTGCAAGCAGGATTCTTTTATTCATTTTTTCCTAATTGAGGGATGACTATTGTAAATTTTGTGCCTTTATTTAACTGGCTTTCAACTCGTATTGTTCCGTTGTGTTCTTCAACCACCTTTTTCACATAGCTGAGTCCGAGGCCAAAGCCTTTTACGTTATGAACATTTCCCGAATGAACTCTGTAGAACTTGTCGAAGATCCGTTTCATGTTCTCTTTACTAATCCCTATACCATTGTCTTCAATTGTAATGATAATACCTTTTTTACTATTCCGTGTTGAAAGAACAATTTCCGGTCTGCCATTTGAATATTTAATAGCATTGTCGATCAGATTTGAAATTGCATTTACGAAATGGATTTCATCAACCCGGGCAACCGGATCAGATGCCATAAAATCCCTTTTTACATTTCCATGATGGCTTTCAATCTGAAGGGTGTGATTTTCGACAGCTTTATTGATAAGGCTGTGGAGATCCATTCCCGAGAAAGTGAGCTTTGTGCTCATTTTTTCAAAAATTGCCATCTGGAGCACTTTTTCGACCTGATATTTAAGCCTCATGCTTTCATCTGAGATAATTTTGGAAAGATATCCGATGTTTTTGTTCTTATCAGGGATGGTTTTATCCGAGATCATCTGGGAGGCCAGGGAAATAGTTGAGATAGGGGTCTTAAGCTCATGGGTCATGTTGTTTATAAAGTCGCTTCTAATTTCCGACATTTTTTTCTGGCGGAATATGACAATGAATGTGCTTGTGGCGAGTATAAGCAAAAGAAGTGTAAATACAATTGACATCGCCGCCATACCGCCTATTTTTTCATACTTATATTGTTGTTCCTGGACACAATAAAGAACGAGTTGGTTCTGGCTCTGAACAGGATCGTTCGGGAAAAGCTGGATTATGAATTTGCTTGTACCCGGCCTGTCAGTAAAACCTGGGGTGCTCCAAATAGTACCAAGTCTGCCCGAACGTATTGCGAATTCATAGTCGAGGTGGATGCCAACATCATTCAGCGCCGATCTGATAAGACGGCTGACTTTTTCAGGATCTATCCGTTCCCTGATGTCAGGTGAAGAATGCAGAATCTTTTCCAGGATACTTTCAATATGAATTATTTTGTTGGTAACGCGTCCCGACACTGCTGCATCTGTAATTTGTGCCGATGGTTCAGTTATGTTTTCATCGGGTATAGGCGAGATATCCCTTGCAGAGATATAGATTTTTTGTCCGGCATTTGTTATGAGCAGAGGTTTATCTGAATCTTTGATGCCATAGCCCGCCGGGATATCAGGGCCGGACTGGTATCCCCTGAGACGGTTTGCCAGAGGTGATGTTGCTGGTATATTTAATGTAACTGAATCAGTCGACTCCGGATTTATTTCTTCAACTATCATGTCTATGAGCTCCTGTGCTTCCAGATCCAGAACCACCGATTCGAGTGCCTTATTTGCATTGTAACGGAACTGCTGGTCTGTTATCGCCATTGAATTACGGATCCAGTAAAACTGGATCATTATCAGGCCTGATATCACCAGGAAAAACAAAATAGCAAGCAGTACTATGGTCTTCCGCTTCATACACTTACAAAGGTACTTGTATAAATCTTAATTGTTGTTTCTTTAACGTTCTTTAACAGCCTGATATGGAATTAAGTTCATTTACTTACCGGATCAGGATGGTGTGGATTAAGAAATTTAACATTTAATTAAATATTTGTTAATTTTGATATTAAGCCATAAAAAGATTTTTTTATTCAAATATACCTTCATATCTTTGTAAAGGTTTTGGCACGATATTTGATTAACATAAAGTAGAGGTTTTTTTCATAGGTTAGGTTAGTTTTAGGGTTATCAAAAGTGAGCCGTTCCGAGCCCTCGGAACGGCTCTTCTTTTATAGGTGCAGTATACTATTCAAAATAATAATCCGATGTTTTTATCCTTTGAAATGCTTTCAAAACTTATTTTGAATACTCCCGATACAGAATCTATCTCCCTTATTGAAGTCATTATTTTATCGTATGACAAAGATCTCCCAGCATCAGTGATAAGCAATAAGTAATCAATATTTTTCAATTTATTTATAAGGAAACTTTTATCAGTCCGGTTTGATATAAGCTGATATACAGTATCATTTCCGGCAACAGTACAGGAAAACCTGCTGAATTGGTTAGTCTTCCCGTCGTTTTCATTTACGTCGGCCGGATCGGCATTCTTCAATGAGATTGAAAGTTTTTTATTCAGTTTGAGGGTGAGTTTGTAATCCTGATCAGAGGAAACAATTCCAAGAATGACAGGGATGTCCTGATCATTTATGGGCAGATGTATCCTTTTAATTTTCTGTGTATTTTTCATAGCAGAAAACAGGGGTTATAAAGTTATGAAAAGAGAATGACACTATGCAGTTTCAGCCGACAATTCCCTGATTTTTGTCCATGCCTTGCAGGCAGCTTCCTGTTCAGCTTCTTTTTTAGAAACTCCTGATCCTGTACCGAATACATCCCCGTTTATCATAAGTGTAGCTGAAAAGACCGACTTTTTAAGCTTATAGTCATATTCTTCCTTATGGGTAAAGGTCAGATTGGATTTATGTTTCTGGATCCATTCAAATACCAGGCTTTTATAGTCGGTGTCGGTTCCGACGATTGTTTGGAGGTTAAGATATTTATTAAAGACTCTTTTAATAAAGAGGTTTTTTGTTTTTTTAAATCCCTTATCGATGAAAAGGGCTCCTATAAGAGCTTCAAGGGCATCGCCGTATAGGTTCTTTGTGGGATTGGAGGCACTGACATTGCTTACGAGGATTTTGTGCAATCCCATTGATATTGCAAGCTGGTTGAGTATGTCGCGGTTTACAATTCTTGACCGGATCTTGGTCATGAATCCTTCATTGGCTTCCGGGAATTTCTCAAAAAGATAATCAGAGAGAATTGCATCGAGTACAGAATCGCCGAGGAACTCTAGTCGCTCATTGTTTATTCTTTGTCCGTCGGGCAGGGTGAATGAAGCTGACCTGTGAATGAATGCAACTTCATAAATCCTTAGGTTGAAAGTACGGAAGCCTATTATTTTTCTGAGGCTGGATGCGAATTCCTGTCTGTTGGGGATGTACGAACCATTATTTTTTCTGGGGAACAAGGACACTAAACCTCAACTTTTTTTAGTACAATGGAAGCGTTGTGACCTCCGAAGCCAAATGTATTACTTATGGCAGCGTTTACTTTTCTTTTCTGCGCCTTGTTGATCGTCAGGTTCAGATTAGGATCAATGCCCGGATCCGGTACTTTAAAGTTAATTGTAGGAGGAACTAGATCCTCGACAAGTGCCATTATTGAAGCAATCGCTTCGATAGCTCCGGCTGCCCCAAGCAGATGGCCTGTCATAGATTTTGTCGAACTTATATTAAGTTTAAAGGCATCTTCCCCGAAAACTGTTACAATGGCTTTAGCTTCCGAGATATCACCGAGAGGTGTCGATGTACCATGTACGTTGATATAATCAATGTCCTTTGGCTCCATATTTGCGTCCTGAAGAGCAAATCTCATAACATTTGAGGCTCCCAGGCCCTCAGGGTGTGGGGCAGTAAGATGAAATGCATCAGCCGTCATTCCCGTTCCCACAATTTCAGCATATATTTTTGCACCCCTTGCCTTTGCGAACTCATATTCCTCAAGGATAAGGGCTCCGGCACCCTCGCCCATCACGAATCCATCGCGTGTGAGATCGAAGGGCCTTGAGGCCTGTTTATATTCGGCATTGTTAGTTGAGAGTGCCTGCATTGAATTGAAACCACCGATCCCGGGTTCATTTATTGCTGCTTCGGAACCTCCCGTGACAAATACCTCAGCTTTGCCCCAGCGGATATAATTCACGGCATCAATTATTGAATTAGTTGATGAGGCACATGCTGAAACAGTTGCAAAATTCGGCCCTGTAAAACCATGTTTTATTGATATTGTCCCGGCAGCAATGTCTCCTATCATTTTTGGAATGAAAAAAGGACTGAAGCGGGGAGTTCTGTCTCCTTCGATATATCCTTTGATAGCAAGGTAAAAGGTTTCGATTCCTCCGATACCCGATGCCCATATTACACCGATTCTGCTTTTATCGATTTTGTCTAATTCAAGACCAGAATCAGCAATTGCCTCATCCGATGCAATAAGAGCATATTGGGTAAACAGATCGAGTTTGTTTGCTTCTTTTCTGTCGAAGTATTTTTGAGAGTCATAGCCTTTAATTTCACATGCAAACTTTGTCTTGAATTTTTCTGTATTGAAACGGGTGATCATATCACATCCGCTTACACCATTCTTCAAGCCTTCCCAATATTCATGCAAATTATTACCTACCGGAGTCAATGCTCCCAGCCCTGTAACTACGACTCTTTTCATAAAATGATTATTATAAATGCAAAACTATTTTGCATTTTCCTCGATGTACTTGATAGCATCACCTACGGTACTGATGCTTTCAGCCTGATCATCGGGAATTCCTATATTGAATTCTTTTTCAAATTCCATGATTAACTCGACAGTATCAAGAGAGTCAGCGCCAAGATCATTTGTGAAACTGGCTTCAGGAGTTACTTCAGCTTCATCAACTCCGAGTTTATCAACTATAATCTCTTTTACGCGTGTAGCAATGTCGGACATAATTATAAATTTTAATTAATAATAATTTAAAACCTTGCAAAGAAATATATTTGTACCATATTTTTCAAATGATTTTATGAAATTTCTTCAATTGTTCGCGTAATATATTAAAGATCAATAAAATAAACTTATTGTTAATATCAGGGGTGCGGGCAATGTCATTTTTAATTAAGTATCAAATAATGAGGAATATAGCAATTTTTGCCTCCGGATCAGGAACGAACGCTGAAAATATAATTAAATACTTTTCGACCAACAATTCTATAAAAGTCTCTCTTGTTCTGTCGAACAAGCGTGAAGCCTATGTATTAAAAAGGGCTGCTGCGTTTGGTGTAAAAACAATTTTTTTCGACCGGTCTGATTTATATATTAAAGATAAGGTTCTCGGGTACCTTTCAGAAAACAAAATTGATTTTATCGTTCTTGCTGGTTTCCTCTGGCTGATTCCCGAAAAGATACTTGAAATTTATGATCGAAGGATAGTCAACATTCATCCTGCTCTTCTTCCTTCATACGGAGGGAAGGGAATGTATGGAGAAAAAGTGCATGAGGCTGTTATTGCAAATGGTGACAGGGAGTCGGGAATAACCATTCATTATGTCAACAGATTTTATGATGAGGGGGACATCATTTTTCAGGCAAGGTGTAAAATTGAGCCGGGAGATACACCTGAAACACTTGCTTCAAAGATACATGAGTTGGAATATAAACATTTTCCGGTTGTGATTGAAGATCTTGTAACCTCTTTACCCGTTTCAGGCTAAAAAGTATCGAGCAGGCCGACAGCCACTTTCTTTATCTTTTCGAAGTTTTCCATGTTTTCAGGAGAGACAGGCTCCACAGGAGGTGCCTCCACTTTCAAGGGATCGACGGGTGAGCCATTCATATAAACTCTGAAATCGAGATGAGGACCAGTCGAAAGACCGCTGCTGCCTACATATCCAATAATATCTCCCTGTTTTACCCATGCTCCTGGTACGATTCCCTGTCCAAACCTGCTGAGATGAAGGTAAGCAGTTGAGTATACACTGTTATGGGTTATCCTTACTACCCTCCCCGAGCCGCTTTCAATGTCTGCCCTGGTGACCCTGCCGTCGCCGATTGACAAAACCGGTGTTCCGACCGGAGCAGCATAGTCAACACCATAATGTGGTCTTCTTATCCTGAGTATAGGATGCAGCCGTGAGGAGGAGAACCTTGATGAAACCCTTGAAAACTGCAGCGGTGCCTTCAGGAATGCTTTCCTCAGGGAGTTGCCCTCTCCGTCAAAGTAGCTTTCACTTCCATCCTGAATGAAGGGAATGGCAAAAATTTCAGTTCCTGTACTCCTGAACTCTGCGAAATATATCTTTCCTACATCAAGGGGTTTATCGTCAATCGACAACTCTTCATAGACAACTTTAAAACTATCGCCTTTCTGGAGTCCGAAAAAATCGACGCTCCACGCAAATATTTCTGATAGCCTGGCAACAAGAGAGGGATGCATGCCGTCGTTTAGCATGGCATTCCACAATGAGGTTTCAATAGTTGAAGAGGCATACTTAATTGAACTTTTTATTTCTTTCCTGTATGGTGTTATGTTAAGTGAGTCTTTAAAGCTGAATACATAACTGATCGTGGGATCATGTTCATATACCATATATGCTGCCCTGGCTGTACTGTCCTTTGAGCAAAACAAAGTGTAGTGATTACCTGACCGAATCTTTCTCACATCGAAAACCGCTGCTGAGTTTTTAATCAGTTTGTCGATTTCTTCCATCGATATTCCATGTTCAACAAGTATTGAAGAAAGGATACCGTTTCTTTTGATGCTGCCCGACAGCAAGGTGAATGAATCCCCCGGGATTCCAAAAAGATATTCAGTTGTGTCGCTACTTGTGGTTGCTGATGTATCAGCCTGCGCTATTACAGAGGGAGTATTTTTTCCGCCTGGAAAGTTGCATGAAAAACAGGCAAATAATAGCAGGAATAGAATTATAAGCCTCTGTCCCGACATATTGTTTATATCCTTATTTAACAACAATGTTGACAATCTTTTTGGGAACAACTATCACATTTGCAGGCACTGATGATCCTAACCATTTTAATGATCTTTCATCGGCAAGTACTGCTTTTTTTATTTCGTCGACAGGCATATCGGAAGGAAGTTCAATAAGAAATCTCATTTTACCATTGAATGAGACCGGATATTCAATTTTATCCTCCTTGAGATACTTAGGATCAAATTCAGGCCATGGTTCATATGCGAGTGATTTATCATGTCCCAGCAACTGCCACAGTTCTTCTGCAAGATGGGGTGCAAACGGAGAAAGTATAAGAGTAAATTTATCTGCAGTATCCTTTGAGACTTTTCCCTTCTTATAAGCAAGGTTAAGGAATATCATCATTTCGGAAATGGCAGTATTGAATTTCAGGTTTTCAATATCATCACCTATCTTAAGGATGGTTTTGTGGAGCCCTTTAAGCAGTTCAATGTCGTCGGTTGCTTCACAAATATTTTCAACACCGGAAAAGAATCTGAAACATCTTCCGAGGAAGTTGAACACCCCTTTGACGTTCCTGTCATCCCATGGTTTCATTACATCAAGGGGGCCCATAAACATTTCATAAAGTCTGAGTGAATCGGCGCCGTAACGGCTGACAACATCATCAGGGTTTACTACATTCTTGAGCGACTTTGACATTTTTGCGACTATCTGCCTTACTTCTGCGCCATTTTCGGTATTGTAGTATTTACCGTCTCTTTCCTCGATCTGATCGGCCGGTATTTTTGCCCCTGCCTCGTTTTCGTAGGCAAATGCCAGTATCATTCCCTGGTTAAAGAGTCTCTTATAAGGTTCATCGGTTGATACAATGCCAAGATCAAAGAGTACCTTATGCCAGAACCGGCTGTAAAGAAGGTGTAGAACTGCATGCTCGGCTCCGCCGATATAAAGATCGACAGGCATCCAGTATTTTTCCTTTTCCCTGTCAAAAATAAATTCGTCATTACAGGCATCTATGAACCTGAGATAATACCAGCATGAGCCTGCCCATTGGGGCATTGTGTTTGTTTCCCTTCTTCCCTTTCTGCCGTTTTTATCTGTAACATTAAGCCATTCACCTGCATTTGCCAGAGGCGATTCACCGGTTTCGCCGGGAAGGTATAGTTCAAGCGGAGGAAGTTCGAGAGGAAGCTCGTCATCCCGAAGAACAGTAATTTCGCCATCTTCCCAGTGGATGACAGGGAAAGGTTCTCCCCAGTATCTCTGCCTGCTGAAGAGCCAGTCGCGGAGCTTATAATTTATTTTGGCTTTCCCAAGATTTTTCGATTCAAGCCAGTCGATTATTTTCTTTATTCCTGCTTCTTTGGGCAGGCCATTAATATCAATGCCTGTAATGTTGTCTGATGAATTAATGTACCTTCCATCCTCTGTCCAGCATTCAGCACCTGCAAGAATTCTCATACGCTGATCAGTATCCTTGACATCGGGATCCTGGATACACAGTATCGGTAGGCCGAATTTCTGTGCAAATTCAAAGTCGCGTGTGTCATGTGCCGGAACGGCCATGATTGCACCGGTACCGTATCCTGTGAGAACGTAGTCGGCTACCCAGATTGGAATAAGTTTATTGTTTACGGGGTTTACGGCATATCTTCCCGTAAATACTCCTGTTTTTTCCTTGGCGAGATCGGTACGGTCGAGATCCGATTTCAAAGCTGAGAGTTTAACATATTCATCAACCTGTTTTTTGCATTCAGGAGTTGTGATTTGGCCAAGCAGCTTATGTTCCGGAGCTATGACCATATACGTGGCTCCGAACAGTGTATCGGGACGGGTTGTAAAGACAGTAAGTGTTTCATCAAGGCCGTCAATTTTAAAATCTACCTCGGCACCTGTTGAACGTCCGATCCAGTTTCTTTGCATGTCCTTTATACCTTCAGGCCAGTCGAGATCGTCGATCCCTTTCAGAAGACGTTCTGCGTATAGAGGGATCCTTAGCATCCACTGCTTAAGATTTTTCTTTTCGACGATGTTCCCGCATTTTTCATGCGATCCGTCATTTAGTACTTCTTCGTTTGCGCAGACTATCCTGCAACCGGGGCACCACCAGACCTGGGCGTTATCATAATATGCAAGGCGTTTTGAATCAACATATTTTCTTATCTCCTTGTCGCCGAGCCTTTTAATCTCTTCGGGTATTGTTAATTCATTAACAGGTCTTCCTTTCTGCAATTTTTCATCGAACCAGGTATTATAAAGGCGGATGAAGATCCACTGGGTCCATTTAAAATAATTCGGATCGGTGGTATTGATTTCCTTGTCCCAGTCATAGCTAAGGCCAAGTTCCTTGATCTGCCTGCGAAATGTGTCGCAGTTGTTTTTTGTTGTGATGGAAGGATGGGTTCCTGTCTGTATGGCATATTGTTCGGCAGGGAGTCCGAAGGCATCCCAGCCCATTGGGTGGAGAACGTTAAAGCCCTTCATCCTTTTATATCGTGAATAAATGTCGGTCGCAGTATAGCCTTCGGGATGACCTACATGAAGGCCGGCACCAGAGGGATATGGGAACATGTCGAGGACATAGCATTTAAGCGGGTTGGAAAGATCTTCGGGAGTCTTGAAGGTCTTGTTATTTTCCCAATACTGCTGCCATTTTTTTTCGATTGACGAGAAATTGTAGTCCATTGTTGATGATTATATCTTTTGTATCTATTTTTTTATTATTGACCGGAGACCGGAGACCGGAGACCGGAGATTGGAGTATTATTCTATTTTATTTTTAAAAGCGATCATCATATTCATCAAATTAAAAGCGTATTCATAATGAATTTAAAAATCTTGGTCAGAAATATATTTCCTTCTTGAAGTCTTATGAAGGCAGGTAACTACCTCCGCCAAAGAATGAATTGCCAATCCTGCAAATCTTTTTTGTTCGGGACCTGTTTGGCCTATTGAACCTTCCGAAATATTTAAAGCAATTGAATCAACAGCCCGGCGGATCTGCAAACTTAGGTTATACATCTCATCTTTAGGGAATTGCATTGACAGTTGAAAGATGTTTTCACCGTAATCCATAGCTTTCTGCCAGATAATAAGATTTTCGAATTTGAATTTCGCCGTTTCCATTCAGACGTGTTTTTCTTCGGTCTTCGGTCTTCTGACTTCCGTCCTCAATTACGGCTGCGAAAATATGAAAACTTTGCCAAAATGTTGTAAAACCGCCCTAATGGTTTTACTTTTGCCGTGAATTATCCGGTCCCGTAGTTTAGTGGATACCTGTCACACCTTAAAGCGTGAGAATGACAGATTCAACAGATCGGGCAGAAATAGAATGGTCCCGTAGTTCAATGGATAGAATGACAGATTCCGGTTCTGTTGGTTGAGAGTTCGAGTCTCTCCGGGATCACAGGAAGAAGGCTGTATTAGAAGTAGGATTTTTTAAACCGCAAAGGGCCCAGAATTTTAGCAAAGACCGCAAAGTGAAGAATGTTAACAAATTACATTAAATGCTTTGCGCCCTTGGCGGTTCAAAATAACTTAAGGTACAGCCTCTGGTTTTTTGGAGCATTGTTGTTATGAACACTAAGAGTAAAATATGGCATTGGCTGGCTGTTGTTATTTTATCGCTGATATGGGGCACCAGTTATATTTTAATGAAAAAAGGATTGCGTTCTTTTTCTCCTTATCAGCTGGCTTCTCTCAGGATACTGATTTCATGTCTATGTCTTTTGCCTTTCGCGTTGCGCAGCCTTTCAAAATTTAACAATAAAAATTTCATTTCCATTCTGTTAATCGGATTCTTCGGAAGCGGTATACCTGCCATTCTATATCCCCTTGCCGAAACAAGGATTGACAGTTCTCTTACAGGGATGCTTAACACCCTTAGCTCAGCATTTACATTGTTAATCGGCATTGTATTTTACAAAAGAAAAGCAATGAGGTCGCAAATTGCGGGGGTATTTCTTGGTTTTGCCGGGGCAGCAGGATTGCTTTATGGTGGTTCACTAGCCTTCAATTATTTTGGTCTCTTTGTGGTGCTTGCGACCCTTATGAACGGTATAAGCAACAATGAGGTGAGCAAAGTAGAAGGATTGAAAGGATTTGAAATTACCGCACTGTCATTTTTGGTTGTGAGTCCATTTGCACTGGCTCTTCTTCTTGGTACTGACTTACATGCTGTAGTTCTTACACCGCACTGGCTTCTGAATTTTGGATACATCGCCATACTTTCGGTTTTTAGCAGCGCCTTTGCCAATGTAGTTTATTATTTTCTTATCAGGGACACTTCACCTGTAGTTGCATCGGTCGTGGCTTATTTCATACCGATAGTGGCAACTCTGTGGGGACTTTCAGACAATGAGCACCTTGCATCTACACTGTTCTTTTCCGTTTTACTTATACTTGCAGGCGTTTACCTTATAAACAGGCCTGGGGCACTAAGAAAGATCAGGCAGATGATTAAATGAAATCAGGTATACCCGAAGAGATAAAAGTTACATCTGGGCAGATCAGGGCTTACCTGTAATCTATTTCCTCAGGATCTCAATCATCTCTGTAACAGCTTCTGCATCCGTAACTTCCCTGACGGGCGATAAACCCGCAAGAGCCCTTGCTGCATTCAGGTCGTCATCATTGACAAAATCCTTTCCTATAATTATAATATAAAGTATGGCGGATTTCAGAGTGTTGGCTTTCACCCTGAAGGTATGCGGACTCTGACGGGCAGGGAAAATATGTACGTAATGAGAATCGTGATTGTAATATTTCAACATCCATTGGGATCCATCTGACAGGGTTGATATTTTATAGTCGTTGAAACCTGTTCCGGTCCAAAGCATAAAACGTTCTCTTTTAAGAAAATCATTCTCCTTAAGAAAAAAAATTATCTCATCAAAGATTTCATCCTGACTCAGGCTGCCTGTGTAAATATCCATTACACAGGTCCCCAGATGCCGCAGTTCCCTCGTAATAGTTTTCATATCTCTTGTTGATGAGCCTGAAATGTTCGTTTCAATAAATTGCCTGATAAAAGGAAGATAATGTTTAAGCGGATTGAAAATCATCGGAACCGGGTTTGAGAAGGTGGGAGACATTGGATTTCGGATTTCGGATAGTGATTTCGGAATTGTGATTTCAATAAAAATCCATAGCCATAAAATACATAAGTTAATAAAAAAAGTCCATTTAACAAAATTTTGCTTCGTTGGGAGGTTTTATTCAGAATAAGTTAACTTTATATTGCTGAAACGAGCATGTTCGTTAAACACAAAAAGGATAAAAATTTTACATAGGGGTTCCACCCGACAGTTTAAAAGTAAATTATGCACGGATGAAACCTTGCCAAAACAGTGAAAACATGTCAGAATCATCAAGGAAAAATTTTATCAGGACGTTAAATCACAAACAACCGGACAGGATTGTCGTTGATTTTGGTTCTTCTCCCGTAACTGGCATTCATGCAGTTGTGGTGGAGAAACTCAGGGATTATTATGGTCTGGAAAAGAGACCCGTAAAAATAATTGAGCCATACCAGATGCTGGGGGAGATTGATGAAAATCTTCAGCGAGCAATGGATGTGGACGTCATTGGACTGGGCGGTGAGAAAAATATGTTTGGGATCGCAAACAGCAACTGGAAGGTGCACAAGACTTTCTGGGGGCAGGAGGTACTCTTCCCTGGTGATTTCAATTATACTTACAGTGAGAATGGCGATATTCTGATTCATCCTGAGGGGGATACTTCTGTTCCGCCAAGTGCAATGATGCCGAAAACCGGATATTTTTTTGATGCAATTGAGCGGCAGGGCCCGGTTGATGATGCGAACCTGAAGCTGGAGGACAATCTTGAAGAATTCGGCCGTGTAACCGAAACTGACCTGTTATTCTGGAAAAAACAGGTTGAGGATGTTTCGGGTTCCGGAATGGGAGTTCTAGCTAACCTGGGAGGAACTGCCCTCGGTGATATTGCACTTGTACCAGCTGTTCAGCTTAAAAATCCCAAGGGAATAAGAGGTGTTTCAGAATGGTATGTTTCAACTCTTATCAGAGAGGATTTCATAAAGGAAATATTTGACAGACAGACCGAAATTGCAATAGAGAATCTTAAGGACTTTTACAGTGTCATCGGAAACAAAATTGATGTAGTTTATATCTGCGGTGCTGATTTCGGAACGCAGAATTCAACATTCTGTTCCCCTGAGACTTTTGCCAGGGTCTGGTTGCCCTATTATAAAAAGGTAAACGACTGGATCCACCAGAATACTGGATGGAAAACTTTCAAGCATTCCTGCGGATCAATAATCTCGTTGCTCGATCTTTTTATTGAAGCCGGTTTTGACATAATAAATCCCGTGCAGATAAACGCAGAAGGTATGGATCCTGTAATCCTTAAAAAGAAATATGGCAACAGGATAGTATTCTGGGGAGGAGGAGTAGATACACAGGGTGTATTTGCGTTCGGTACACCTGAGCAGGTTAAAGACCAGGTAAAAAGGCAGTGCAGCATTTTAAGTGAAGGAGGGGGATTTGTTTTCAACACAATTCATAACATTCAGGCCAATGTTCCTTTCAGCAATGTTGTGGCGATGCTTGAAGCATTGAAGGAACTGAGATGATGGAAAGAACTTACAACTGGAATTATCTTCTTTCCATCAGCCTGATATCTGCAATGGGTGGTCTGTTGTTCGGTTACGACTGGGTTGTTATCGGTGGTGCCAAACCTTTCTATGAACCTTATTTTGGAATTGCGGGGAATCCGGGAATGCAGGGGTGGGTGATGAGCTGCGCACTTGCAGGCTGTCTGGCTGGCGCAGTGCTATCAGGCTGGCTTAGCGACAGATTTGGAAGGAAGAAACTTCTAATCCTGTCAGCAGCAATATTTGTTGTCGCCAGCATCGGAACAGGCAGTTCAAACACATTGACTTTATTTATTTCCTACAGAATACTGGGAGGTATCGGTATAGGTCTCGCATCGAATCTTTCTCCAATGTATATTGCCGAGATGACGCCGGCAAGGATAAGGGGGGCGTTCGTTTCGATTAACCAGCTTACAATAGTTGTAGGTATTCTGCTTGCCCAACTTATAAACTGGCGTATTGCAGAGCCTGTACCTGCTGATTCTACGATAAAGGAAATTGCTTTTTCATGGAACGGACAGGTTGCATGGCGACAAATGTTTTTCGCGTGTGCAATACCTGCAACCCTGTTTTTTGTACTTATGTGGTTTGTGCCTGAAAGCCCTCGATGGCTGGCAAAGGCAATAAAAGGCGAAAGCAAGGCAAGAAGGATACTTTCCAGGATTGGAGGAAATGAATATTCTGTTACGGAACTTGCTTCCATAAAAGAAACCTTTAGAAATGCTGCTGCTGGTAAAAGTCTTCAAATAATCAGGGAACCTGGTATTACTAAGCTGCTTCTGATCGGGATCGTAATAGCCGTTTTCCAGCAATGGTGCGGAATTAATGTTATCTTCAATTATGCACAGGAAGTTTTTGCCAGTGCAGGTTACAGTGTTTCCGATATACTATTCAATATAGTTATTACAGGCAGTGTGAACCTTGTCTTTACATTTGTCGGGATGTTCACTGTCGACCGCCTCGGACGAAAATCGCTTATGCTTCTCGGTGCAGGGGGGCTTGCGGGTATATATGCTGTTATCGGCAGCATGTATAAGCTTAATATGCAGGGGTTGCCATTATTGATTATGGTTGTAACGGCCATTGCATGCTATTCAATGTCGCTTGCGCCTGTGACCTGGGTGGTCCTTTCTGAGATCTTTCCTAACAGGATAAGGGGATTCGCGATGTCTATAGCCACATTTGCCCTCTGGGCGGCCTGCTTTGTGCTCACATATTCATTCCCGATACTGAATAAAATGCTCAAAGCCTCAGGAACATTCTGGCTTTACGGAATTATTTGCATTCTCGGTTTCTGGTTCATTTACAAAAAGCTTCCCGAGACAAAAGGAAAGTCGCTTGAGGAGATTGAGAAGCAAATGACTTAGGACAGATGACAGAAGACCGAAGACCGAAAACAAATTGCATAAGACCGAAGACAGGAGACTGTAGCAGGAGATTCCCCCCTCTCTGGAGAGCCTGCCCCGCTACAGCAAGGGGTAAGGGGCGGGTCAGGAAAAGCAAAGACTTTGGAAAGTAAAACGCTTGGAAAAGATGCAGGTTGGAGAAAAAAGAAAAAAGTCACTTCAATACTATTGTGATATGAAAAAGATCTTGATTCTTTTATTGGTATTGGCCGGATGTGCTGGTGAACCGAAAGAGACCAGGGAACATTTGTCACTGGCAGGCGAATGGCAATTCAAAATTGATTCGCTTGATCAGGGTGTAAAGGAGGAATGGTATAAGCAGGAATTTTCAGAGACTGTCAGGCTCCCGGGATCGATGGCTGATAACGGAAAGGGCAATGACATAACTGTTAATACTGACTGGACAGGTGATATTGTTGATCGATCGTATTTCGTCGAAAAACGTTATGAAAAGTACAGACAAGCGGGTAATATAAAAATTCCATTCTGGCTTAAGCCTGTGAAATATTATAAAGGAGTTGCATGGTACGGGAAACAGGTTGAAATTCCTGAAACCTGGAAAGGCAAAAGGATCTTTTTGAATCTTGAAAGATGCCACTGGGAATCAGTTGTTTATATAAACGGCAAGGAAACAGGTATGAGGAACAGCCTTTCCACACCTCATGAGTATGATATTACCGAGAATCTTGTGCCAGGTACAAACAATATAAGCATAAGGATTGATAACAGAATAAACATTCCAATTGGGGTTAATTCCCATAGCGTAAGCGACCATACCCAGACTAACTGGAACGGTATCACAGGCAGGATTGAACTTAAAGCTGTTCCCCGGGTATATATTGATAATATCAAAGTCATTCCTGATCTGAAGGAAAAAATAGCAAAAGTAATTCTAAGTATTAAGAATCCTGAGAAGACTGATTTCCATGGAAAACTTCTTCTCAGGGCAGTAAGTTTTAATACTCCTGAAATAAAGAAACTTCATGTAAAAAATGTAACAATTGTTACAAACGCCGACGGACAGCAGGTTGTAATAAAATACAAAATTTTAAAACCAAAGTTATGGAGTGAGTTTTCGCCTTCGATGTACAGGCTTACAGCCGAGCTTACAGAAAAAGGAAAGACAATAGACAGGCAATCAGCTGATTTCGGTATGCGGGAGTTCAGAGTTTCCGGAACAAGATTTGAGATAAACGGTCATCCTGTTTTCCTTAGGGGAACGACTGAGTGTTGTATTTTCCCGCTTACAGGGTATCCTCCATGTGATGTTCAGTCGTGGGAAAAGATTCTCCAAATCTGCAAAGATTATGGCCTTAACCATGTCAGGTTCCATTCATATTGTCCTCCTGAAGCTGCATTTATTGCAGCCGACAAACTCGGGATATATTTTCATATCGAATGCAGTTCATGGGCTAACCAGGGAACCACGATCGGTGACGGAAGTCCGGTCGACAGGTTCATATATGAGGAAGGAGACAGGATACTTAAAGAATATGGAAATCATCCTTCCTTCTGTATGCTTGCATATGGGAACGAACCAGCAGGAAAAAAGCAGAACGAATTTTTGGGCGGACTTATAAATTATTGGAAAGCAAAGGATAACAGACGGGTATATACTTCAGCAGCCGGCTGGCCCATAATTCCTGAAAACGATTATAACCTTACGTCCGAGCCAAGGATTCAGCACTGGGGAGAAGGACTGAAAAGTGTGATAAATTCAGAACCGCCAAACACCAGAAAGGACTTCAGTGATTATGTATCCCAATACAAGATCCCTGTGGTCGGACATGAGATTGGTCAATGGTGTGTATATCCCGATTTCAGTGAAATTGAAAAATACACAGGTGTTCTTAAGCCAACGAATTTTGAGATTTTCAGGGAAACACTGAACGAGAACGGTATGGGAGACCATGCCGGAAATTTCCTTACGGCTTCAGGGATGCTTCAGGTTCTATGTTACAAGGCAGATATAGAAGCAGCCCTGAGAACCCCCAACTATGCAGGTTTTGAAATGCTCCAGCTTCATGATTTCCCAGGACAGGGGACAGCTCTGGTTGGCATCCTGAATCCGTTCTTTCAGTCAAAAGGTTACGTGACACCAGATGAATTCAGGATGTTTTGCAGTGAGACGGTTCCTCTTGCTAAAATGGACAGGATGATATACAGGAGCGATGAGATTTTTACCGCGGATATCGAGATTGTACATTTCGGGGAGGATCCCCTTCAGGGAAGGACAGTGATGTGCATTATAAAAAATCAGGAAGGGGAAACTGTCCATCAACAGGCCTTTACAACAGAAATCATTAATATCGGAGAAAATACGCCTGTCGGAAGTGTCAGGTTTAATCCAGCAGGCATATTGAAGCCGCAGAAATTTGTTCTTGAAGTATCGGTGACAAATAGCACTGCCAGAAACCATTGGGATTTCTGGGTTTATCCTCCAATAAAAGAAATTGCTGCAGGAAATGTTCTTATCACCGATAATCTTGATAATAAGTCAAGGGAAACACTTGCCAGAGGCGGATCAGTATTGTTATTGACCTATGGAAAGGTTGGGAAGGATAAAGGAGCCAGGGTTGCAATAGGATTTTCAAGCATTTTCTGGAATACTGCCTGGACAAATAACCAGGCACCACATACCCTTGGAATACTGTGTAATCCGGCAAATCCTTTTTTCAAAGATTTTCCGACTGAAGCCTGGAGCAACTGGCAATGGTGGGATCCGGTTACACATTCTCAGGTGATGATAGTCAATGATCTTCCCCGTGAGCTTACACCGTTGATCCAGCCAATAGATACATGGTTTGAGAATAGGAAACTTGCACTGGCTTTCGAATCGAAAACCGGTGGTGGTAAACTGCTTGTATGCAGCATTGATCTGAAAGATCTGACTGATGAAAGGCTTGCATCGAAGCAATTGCTGTATTCGATCCTGAATTATATGAACAGCAGTCACTTTGAACCCGTGGTGGAGGTTGATTTAAGCAAAATAAATAGCCTTTTAAGTAACTGATTATTTGGCTGAATTGAGAGGAACTTACTTAAGATAAATTTCCTTTTAACCGCAAAGAGCGCAGAGTTTAACGCAAAGTGCTCAAAGTTATTTAATTAACAAATTCTTCTTTGGATACTTTGTGCAACCTATGCGATCCTGGCGGTTAAAATAACAAACTTAACCGATAATCATGAAGAACTTACACAGAGAACGAAGAGAATGCGCTGAGGAAACAGAGGAGTAGTCAATCGTTGAAATTCTTCATATATTAATTTTATTCATAAATTAGGGTAAATAAAAACTGATTTTCCAAACTTTAAAAAAACCGGTATGACATTAATTACACTTGGATTAATTATCATTGTTGTTGCGCTGGTAGCATCAAGGACAGTTCCTTACATTCGTGAGCACAGGTCAAAGATCATAGCAGGAGCTTTTATTATTTTTTTCATTTTGCTTTCATTTGCATCCGTTGTTCAGGTCGAACCGGGTATGGTTGGAGTTAAGAAACTCTTCGGTAAGGTCAGCAACAATATCCTTGAAAGCGGGTTGAATTTTATTAATCCTCTGGCCAAGGTCGTAATGTTTGATATTAGAACTGAGAATTACACAATGTCGGGCATTCACGACGAAGGCACTGTAAGGTCTGATGATGCCATCAGAGTGCTTTCGGCTGATGGTCTTGAGGTAATTGTCGATCTTACAGTACTTTATAAGGTGATACCCACAGAAGCGCCGCGTATTCTCAAAGAGATTGGTACTGACTACCGGAATGTTCTGGTAAGACCGATCTGCAGGACAGGCATAAGGGACAATGCGGTATATTATGATGCAGTTTCATTATATTCCTCAAAACGTGAAGAATTTCAGGACCGCATATTTACAGCCATTGAGTCGAACTTCAGGGACAGAGGATTGATGCTCGAACAGCTCCTTGTGCGCAATCTTACACTTCCCGAATCTGTAAAGGCCGCAATTGAATCAAAGATAAATGCAGAACAGGAAGCACAGAAAATGACATTCGTTCTTCAGAAAGAAAGGCAGGAAGCAGAGAGGAAGCGAGTTGAGGCCCAGGGTATTGCAGATTATCAGAAGATACTTACTTCGACCCTGACAGACAAATTGCTACAATATGAAATGATAAAGGCAATTTCTTCTTCTCCAAATTCGAAGCTTGTAATAATGACCAATGAGAAAGGTCTGCCGATTATGGTGGATACAAAATAGCCAGGCTAATTGTTGTATGCTTCCCGGGCTTCATTAATCTGTCTGCGCAGAAACCAGCTTGCAAGAAAAAGCGCTCCGAGCACAAAAAGGATATAGTATAAAAAAGGTGCTGCCCTTTCATTTTGCTGGGCCCATAAAAAGTAGACAATCCCGAGCGCTATCATGATAATGCCTCCGATCCATGGTCTTTTCCATGAGAAGACTATTGCTATTATCAAAAGAAAGCTCGGAATAAGATGCATAAGGAGGGCAAGGAGTGTTTTGAAAAAACCGGCTCCCGTTCCAAAAACATCAAATGCAAACAGGCTGACAAGGATAGTAAGCAGGATTGCCACTACGCGTGGCAGCCAGAGCAGAAAAAGAAGAAGTGCATATTCAAGTGTTTTCATTATCCCGGATTTAAAGACAGGCTGTTTTTTGTAACCAGGTGGAATCAAATAAGAAGAATATATGATAGTAATCAAAGATACACCTTCAGGAGGCAAAAGTCAATTCTGATTGAATATATTTACAGCTGAAAAGATTAAAAAGATTCATATGTCCCGGATTAACAGATTTCTGATTTCCATTTTGCTGATAGCAGGATATATTGCCTGTCAAACGTGCAAACAGAGTGATTCTGCATCTGTAAAAGGATATGACCTTGTTATTTTGAACGGGAGGGTAATTGATCCCGAAACGAATCTGGATGCTGTCAGGAATATTGGTATAAGGGAAGGATCCGTACAAATTATTACAGAAAAGGCTATAGGCGGGAAATCATCAATAGATGCAGCCGGACTGGTAGTGGCTCCAGGTTTTATTGATATTCATGAGCATGGTCAGGACCAGGAAAACTACAGGTATAAAGTTATGGACGGAGTTACAACGGTCCTGGAACTTGAAATGGGAACAAGTGATGTCGACGGATGGTATAAGGAAAGAGATGGGAAAACCCTTATTAATTATGGTGTCAGCTCAGGACATGTACCTTTAAGGATGAAGATCATGAATGATCCCGGAGGATTTGCTCCTGTGGGGGATGCGGTATATAAGAAAGCATCTGTTGAAGAAATTGAGATGTTAAGGGAAGGAATAGAGAAAGGTCTGAACAGGGGCGCACTGGGTGTTGGCTTTGGCCTGATGTATACTCCCGGAGCCTCAAGACTGGAGATACTTGAAATGTTCAGGGTAGCTGGCAGGTACAATGCTCCATGCTTTGTTCATATGCGTTATGGCGGACTAACAGAGCCGGATTGTATTGCTGCACTTCAGGAGGTACTTGCTGCTTCGGCAGTATCGGGAGCTCCCCTGCATATTGTTCATGTAACAAGTCTGGGATTCAGCCTTACACCACAGTTACTGAAAATGATAAAGGAGGCCCGTTCCCATGGTATGGATGTTACAGTAGAATGCTATCCCTATACAGCAACCCAGACAACAATTGAGTCAGCAGTTTATGATGACGGATGGCAGCAAAAATTCGGGATCGATTACAAAGACCTGCAATGGGCTGAAACAGGCGAGAGACTTACTGCTGAAAGCTTTGCGAGATACAGGGAAACAGGAGGAATGGTTATAGCTCATTCTATTCCGGAGGATGTGGTTAAATCAACAATTGCCGATTCAATCGTAATAATAGCCAGCGATGGTATGCTGGAAAAGGGAAAGGGACATCCGAGAGGCGTCGGGACATTCTCAAGGGTACTTGGCAAGTATGTGCGTGAAGATAAAGTACTCACCCTTATGGAAGGACTGAAAAAGATTACGTTGATGCCGGCAGGCAGGCTTGAAGGAATTGCCCCTGGAATGAAAAAGAAGGGAAGGATACAAAAAGGATCTGATGCAGATATAACAATTTTTGATCCTGACTGGATAATCGACAAGGCCACTTATGATGATCCATCAAGGTTTTCGGATGGAATAAAATATGTTATTGTAAACGGATATGTTATTGTTAAAAATGGCGCTGTTGTTGAGAATACCTTTCCGGGAAAACCTGTGAGAGGATTGATAAAGTAATTTTTACAATTGTAAGTCAGTATTTAATTAAAAATGCATATTTTAATGGTTGGAAATTCAGGCTAAACATAATCCTGGATTCAAGTTGCCTTTTCAAAACCGGAGCATTCTGAAGATTACTTTTAAGAATTAATATTGATGATTTCCAGCAGCAAAAAACGCTCGATCAGGGAATTCATATTTTAGTCAACATATGCCATTTGTTGGTCAAAAGCCTTAAAGTCCATATGTTATAATTAACTATATTTCAGGAAATTTTAACAACAGACTATGAAAGGAACTCTACTCAGGTTATTTGCATTTCAGGTGATCTTTATTAGTGCGATCTCATGCAATAACAGTAAAGAATCAGCAAGTCAGGATGGTAAAATTCCTGCTCAGAGAGACGGATCATTTTTATTGAAGCTTGATGATGCAGCCTGCTACAATGATGTGAAAAATCCTTCAGGCAATACTGCTGAATGGACTTTTCAGATTCCTGCGGCCGGACGCTACAAAGTGTGGCTTTCAAGTGCCACCACAGATACTATCAACCTTGGTTATTCAGGGTCTGTAAAAATAAGTCTTCTGGACAATCATATTGAAAAAATACCTGAATGCGATACCATCATCAGAAACACAAATGAGGTTTCATATCCTTATTTCAGGACAGATTCCTATATGGGATCATTTTATTTCCCTGAACCGGGTGAATACAATATTCAAGTTATAAGTGAAAAAGTAATTGCTAAGGAATCAGTAAGTCAAAATAGTTCTCAATCAGATAATACGAAGCTGATGTCATTGATCCTCATTCCGATGACACGCTGAGGTTTTATCTTATTTTTAAGTGCTGGCAGGAAAATGAAAAGAAGGATTTTCTATCTTGTTTTTTTCGCACTGTTGCATCAGGTATCCAATGCACAGCAGCTGCCGTTATATAGCCAGTATCTTTACAACAAGTTCCTTATAAATCCTGCTTCTGCAGGCGCCGATGGTTTTACAAGCGTCAATATTACTGCACGGGAACAGTGGATAGGCTATTCCGGTGCACCAAGGACTTACTCCATAAGCTATCAGGCGAGGGTCCTCAAAAGGGGTTACAGGCTCAAACAGAATATTTTCAATAAGACAGTATATAAACCGAAAAGCCCGGGGAAAATAGGTTTTGGAGGATATGTATTCAGCGACAGGAACGGCAGGGTAATGAGGACCGGATTTCAGATGGCTTACTCTTACCACACATGGATAGCCGACTATACCCAACTGTCTCTGGGACTGGCATTTACCGGGTATCATTTCATGATTAACACCCAGAATATCAATTTTGAGGATCCGAATGAACCATGGCTCAATAATGAATTGAGAAGAGGAATGTTTGTGCCTGATACTGATTTTGGTCTTTATATTCTGAATCCGGATTTTTGTTTTGGTTTTTCAGGTCAGCAGCTATTCGGGGCAAATGCCAAAATAGGGGAGGAGGCTTATCATAATTACTGGATGGACAGGCATTATTATATGTTCGGATCCTATAATTTCCACACTGGTGTTAAAACCGAACTTCAGCCTTCTGCTCTACTTAAAGTCTCAGAACAGGTAAGGCCTCAGCTGGATTTAGGTTTCACATATAATTACAACAACGATTTCTGGGCAGGTATTTCATACAGAACAGGAAGTGCCCTTATTGCCAATATTGGGATGAGGTATTTTACAAACAGGGTCAAGCTTACCAGCATGTATATGGGTTATTCGTTTGATTTTACTCTTAATAAAATTCAGAGAGCCACCTACGGTACACACGAACTCACCCTCGCGATCAAATTCGGTGATGTCGACAAGAGGTTCAACTGGGTCGACAGGTTCTGAATCCTTAAAAGCACAAATTATAGAATTTCTTTGGGCTCCCTATTCCTGCCCTACGGAAGGAAGTGTATTGATAAAGCCATTAACCACAAAGGCATAAGAGCAATGCGCAAAGTCCTCAAAGTGGTAAATCCATACTGTTATCTGATGGTTTATTGCTGGCTTTACTTACTTATAAAAATTATCTTTTAGAACTTACACAGAAAGCTCAGAACTCAGAGTTGAATAGATCAAATTCTTGTTAATTCATATCATCTGTGGCTAATAAAAGCAGATTCACCGCTGGTTTTATGGAGAAACATGGAAAGGAACTATGTGAACTTTGCGCAAAACTCTGCGTCCTTTGCGGTTTAGCGGATAGTTTGAAGGAATAACCTGTCAGGATTATTCACGGATTCGCTTTTACTTAACTATTGTCACAACACCCACGATCGGTTTTGAACCGTTATGCAGATCGATGACATAGTGATATGAATCGATAGGCAGTTCTTCACTTCTGCTGCGGCCATTCCATGGCACTGGATATCCGGGATCGGACTCCCACAATACCTGACCCCATCTGTTATAGATAGTTATCACGACATTAGGATAAAGATCAATATTTTCAATATTCCAGACATCATTAATAAGGTCTCTGTTCGGCGAGAATGCATCCGGAATGATCAGACAGAACTTATTCATTCCGATAAGCCTTACTGAATCGGTAACCGTACATATGTTCATATCAGTCACAGAAAGGGCATACCATCCTTCTGGAATATTTGAAAGAACTCTGCCTGTCGAATTATCAGGCCATCTGTAAAGATAATCTCCGCCTGAAACTCCTCCTGATGCACTTGGTGTTATTTCACCATCACGTGAATCCGGGCAGAACGGATCTATCTTTTCAAAAACGATCTTTATCGGTTCAGGCTGGGTAATATTTACAGTCGAGTCGGCATGACAGTTGTTTGAATCTGTAAGAATTATCTTATAAGTACCTGCAGACATATTTTGTCTTTTGCTTCCAATATATCCGTCGGCCCAGAGATAATCGACAGATCCGACATTATTAACTGCAGCCAGGTTTGCAAAACCGGTCTGTCCTCCAAAGCAGTTGATATTGTAGTTACCGTCGAGGCTGACTGATTTTTCTATTGTCATGCTAAGACGAGCTGGTTCGGTTAGTATAAATGTTTCAGAAGTGGAACAATTGTTGACATCAGTGATCGTCACCGTATATTCGCCGGCTTTAAGTTCCGAAATATCTTCATTGGTGGAATTATACCCGCCGGGACCTCTCCAGATGAAAGTATAAGGAGCCAGATTAGGCGACAGTTCGAGACGGATAAAACCATTTGACTTGCCGTAGCAACTTATGTTAAAGCCATTATAGTTCGAGATTTGGCTTGTAACTTGTACGCGTGGATGTACCCAGATTGTTATAATCTGCTCTTCACCCATACAGTCAGGACCTCCGTCACTCGGGACAATCCTCGGGGTGAAACGATACTCAACCTTATGCCGTTCGGTTCCACTATTGGTAAGAGTTTCGGTCAGGGAGACAGGTGTTGTATATGTTGCGCCCGGAGTATAGCCGCCTATTTCCGGATCAGGAACCACTCTCACATCATAAACCCACTGCCCTTGTACCATACCGTTAAGATTTCTGACATTAAGAGTTATGCTTTCACCATAACATATAACGCTTTCATGAGGATTAACATCTATCTGAGGTGTCGGGTTGACCCAGACCTCGGCTGTGATTTCAGGAACGGTGCACTGGCCGTATACTGTAGGAACTATATTGTATATGACATTATGAGCTGAATTGTCGGTGTTGAACAATGTTTGTGTTATCGCAGTATTAAGACCGGTGTTATCATCCGATGCTCCAGTTATTTGTCTTGACGGGCTTACTGTCCATGTCCATGTTGTCGCAGGGGCATTGCTGCTCATTATGAGTCCGGTTGTTGCTCCATTGCAAATGACATCCTCTGCCGGTGTGACCCTGATTCCAAGATCAGCATAGTTGACTGTAACGTTGGCAGTACATGTACTGAGATTGCCGGATTCATCAATAACTGTAAGGACAACACTGTTGGATCCGATATCCGTGCAGTTGAATTCATCGTCGCTGATAGTCATGATGGCAATTGCGCAGTTGTCATAGCTGCCATTATTGATATCATCCACGGTGATGGTGGCAATTCCTGTATTTATATCGAGTGTAACGGTTATATCCCGACAGATTGCTACAGGTCTGGTATTATCAACAACAGAGACCGTAAAGCTGCAGGATGCTGACAGACCGAAGGCATCAGTGACTGTATAGGTAACCGTAGTCAGGCCGCGGTTGAATCTATAGCTTGTCAGATTGTTTATTCCTGTCGCAGGTGAGGAGGCTGTTGTAGCCCCGGTCATTACCCATGTGAGAGTAGTAACATTATCATTAGGATCGGAATACATTGCAGCAAGACCATCTGAAATGAGTATGTCGCAAGTTGTTGAGCTGGTATTGGTTATTATCGGCCTAGGACAACTTATCGACGGAGCCATATTATTCAGTGTAACAATAACTTCATTACTGTTTGCAGTAACATTACCCATTCCAGGATCCCGTCCTGTGACTGTAGCCACATTCCTTATCCTTCCGGCGGCAACATCGGCAGGTGTTACAATATGCTGTCCGGTGCATGTTACCTGGGCACCCGGTGCCAGCAGCGTAAACGGATCATTTGCACATGTGACATCCGCAATCGGATCATCAATTGTAACTCCTGTAAGTGTAACGTTTCCTGTATTTGTTACTGTGAACGTATAATGGATTATTTCACCTGGTGAAGTATAATTTGTCTCCCTTGCGCTCTTTGTAATTCTAAGTTCAGGACGCTGGTTTGCAGTTATACTTGCGCTTGCTTCATCGGTGAGCGGTGTTCCGTTGTACTCAGTTCTTACTCTTGCAGTATTATCAACCTGTCCGTTGTTCAGATCATTTTGTGTAATTCTGTATGTTGAAGGTATACTGGTCGAAGCTCCCGGAGCAAGACTAGGAATTGTCTGGTTCAGTCCTGTCAGAGGATCGGTGACAACAATACTCGTCAGTGTCACATTACCCGTATTTCTTACGACAATTGAATAGTGAAGGATGTCTCCCACTGCACTGTATCCGGTTTCCCTGACGCTCTTTAACAGGTCGATTGAAGGAGCTACATTCGCTGTTACTCTAGCACTGGCAGGAACTCTGTATTGTCTTCCCCTGTATGTAAAGCTTGCAGTAGCCGTATTATCTACATAACCCCTGTTAACATCATTCTGAACTGTAGTATATACTGATGTAAATGATGTTGTTTCGCCGGGAGCCAGACTGGCAATTATCTGTCTGAATCCTGTCAGCGGATCGTTGACTGTAATATTTGAAAGAGTTACCTGACTTGTATTTTGGACAGTCAATGTGTAAGTTATCCTGTTTCCTGCAGCATTATATGTACCAGGATCCGGGCTCTTTGTCAGTGAAAGCGTAGGAACAGAAGTAAACATCTGAGTATCATCGTCAGTATCAGTTACTGTTGAACCTGACGGAGTTGTACCTGTTGCTGTCGCGACATTAGTAAATATTCCGGTATTTATATCCTGCTGTGTAAGTGTATAAACTCCTGTAAATGTAGTATTGTCGGTTTCACCAGGAGCAAGTGATGGTATTGGTCCACCTGTCAGAATAACATTAGGATTGACATCGGTTACCCTTACGTTTGTAAGGACAACATTACCGGTGTTCTGAACCGAGAATGTATAAGTTATCTGATCGCCTGCATTATACAGTCCCACTGGAGCATTGTCGACATAGGTACCGGTTTTCAGTATTGTAATTCCTGCAGTAACTGTAAACATTTGTGTATCATCGTCAGTGTCTGTTACCGTGCTTCCTGAGGGAGTGGTACCGGTTACTGTTGCTGAGTTTGTAAATGAGCCGGCATTAATGTCAGCCTGAGTTAAAGTATAAGTTGCAGTATATGAAGTATTATCTGTGGCCCCTGGATCGAGAGTCGGGACAGGAGTGCCAGTTAATGTTACTCCGGTAACCTGATCTGTTATTGAAACATTTGTCAGAGGAACATTTCCTGTATTTTCAATAGAGAAAGTGTAAGTAATAATATCTCCTGCATTGTACCCTGCGGGGGCATTATCGACATAAGTCCCGGTCTTTTGTATTCTGATCCCTGGAGAAGTTCTGAATGTCTGCGTATCATCATCAGTGTCGGTAACACTTGAACCTGAAGGAGTTGTGCCCGTTACTGTTGCAACGTTTGTAAATGAACCGGTGTTGATATCAGCCTGTGTAAGGGTATAGACACCAGTATAGGTTGTATTGTTGACTGCACCAGGGGCAAGTGATGGAATAGGACCGCCGGATACAGTAACATTTGTATTGACATCATTTACTGTAACATTTGTCAGGACAACATTACCTGTATTTTCCACAGTGAAGATATAGGTTATCTGATCCCCTGGATTATAAACACCTGAAGGTGCATTGTCGACATAGGTACCCGTTTTCTGGATTCTCATTCTTGCATTAGCAGCAAAAGTCTGAGTGTCATCATCGGTATCCGTTACATTAGCGCCTGAAGGAGTAACTGCATTTACTTCAGCAGTATTGGTGAATGAACCTGAATTGATATCCGCCTGTGTAATTGTATAAGTACCGGTGAATGCAGTATTGTTTATCTGTCCGGGAGCAAGGACGGGGATCGGAGTCCCGGTTAACATTACATTAGCTACAAGGTCGGTAATTGTGACATTCCTGAGAGCCACATTACCGGTGTTCTGAATAGAGAATGAGTATGTAATCCTGTCACCGGCATTTAAGGTACCAATTGGATCAGTATCGACATAAGTTCCGGTCTTCTCAAGTGAGATTGAAGCTGCGGCGTTGAAAGTCTGAACATCATCATCAGTATCGGTAATAGTTCCTCCTGAAGGAATTCCAGCCGTAACAGTAGCAGTATTTATGAATCTGCCTGCATCAATGTCAGCCTGAGTGAGTATATAATAACCGGTGAATGCGGTATTATTTTGAGCACCCGGGACAAGAGTTTCTATCGGTGCCCCTGTTACAATAACATTCGTATTGGCATCGGTTACGGTAACATGTGAAAGCACGACATTACCTGTATTCCTGACTGTGAATTCGTACGTAATTCTGTCACCCGGATTATAAGTACCCACTGGATCATTATCAAGGTATGTACCTGTTTTTTCAAGTGTGATGCCCGGCAAAGCCGTCAGAGTCTGGGTATCATCATCAGTTGCTGTTGAAGCAGGACCGGTTGGAGGGTAAGCAGTAACTGTTGCAATGTTTGTAAATGATCCTCTGTCAATGTCGTCCTGTGTAAGAGTGTAAACACCGGTGAAGGTCGTTGCATCTATTGCACCCGGGGTAAGTGAAGCAACAGGACCACCAGTTACGGTAACGGCAGGATTTGCATCAGCAATTGAAATATTGCTTAGTACAACATTACCATTATTTGTAACTGTGAACCTGTAGGTGATACGGTCGCCGGCGTTATAGATCCCATCGTTAGTGAAATCAACATAGGTGCCTGTTTTCTCAAGTGTTACCGAAGGAGCAGATGTGAATGTAGTGGTTTCATCATCTGTATCTGTTACAGGGTTTCCTGACGGATCAGTACCTGTTACTGTTGCTGTATTTGTGAATGCTCCTGCATTAATATCCCCCTGGGTTAATATGTAAACTGCTGTATAAGCCGAATTATTGACTGCGCCCGGGTCAAGTGAAGCAATGAGCGATCCTGTAAGGACG
>Ga0172375_10001212_pt1 | contig 41548 bp, 26 predicted proteins | sample LakKiv1m_FD_114537 | JGI IMG/M metagenome (GOLD analysis project Ga0172375, IMG submission 114537) | Freshwater microbial communities from Kabuno Bay, South-Kivu, Congo - kab_092012_11.1m | ecosystem: Environmental > Aquatic > Freshwater > Lake | place: Democratic Republic of the Congo... | reverse complement strand
CCCGGTCATGTCTTTCAGGGTCGTTTTAAGGCAATCCTGGTAGATAAGGATAATTATCTGCTGGAACTCTGCCGCTATGTGGTTTTGAATCCGGTGCGAGCAAAGATGGCGGAAAAGATAGAGTATTGGATATGGAGCAGCTACCCGGCCACTGTAGGACTTAAGACACCGCCGGCGTATCTCACGACAGACTGGATATTATCTCTGTTCAGCAAAAAAAGGGCAATTGCTCAAAGAAAATACCGGGGGTTTGTGCAGGAAGGTCTGCGCACCGAATCACCGTGGAGGGAACTCAAGGGGCAGGTATTATTAGGCAAAGAAAATTTCACGGAAAAATTCAAAGCACTGCTATCTGCCAAAGAACATATCAAGGAAATCCCCCGTCATCAGCGTTATGTGTCCAGGCCGGAACTTGAAAAGCTTTTTAAGGCAACAGGCAAGAAAGATAGGCGAAACAAAACAGTCTACGCAGCTCACGTAAACCATGGCTATAAACTTAGTGAGATTGCAAATCATTTACAAATTCACTATACTACCGTCAGCAAAATAGTAGCAAAGATTGAAGCGCAGAATAGCTGATATTTCAAGACCTGACCCCATTTTCGCTTTTTGGCTGCCGCGGAACAACAAAAAACCCCTGACAGCACATATCTGCTGATAGAGGTTTTAGTTTTTTGTTATCTTCCCATTGTTCCCCTTTGATGGGAAAGCTGCCGGAAGCCGCAGAGGCTGCCGCGTGCTGTTTGTTATTTTATATAGTGTCCATTGCGGTCCCTATGTTACGGGTTTCTCTATATCACACCTGAAAATAATAAATCAAGCAGGCAATGTCTGAAGCGTTTTAACGGGGGCTCAATCATACCGCATAAGCAGCATTATACCCTCTTGACAGCCTGCCATATATAATGATATGGTTAGCCATATGAAGACAACAGTACAGATACCAGACAGCCTTTTTGAAGAAGCACGCAAGCTGGCCCATCGGGAAAGGACCACACTAAAGGCTCTTATCCAGGACGGGCTGCGCCGGGTCATCGCCGAGCGCAAACGGCGCGGCCGCTTCAAGCTCCGCAAAGCCACCTTCAAGGGCACCGGCCTGCAGCCTCATCTCGCGGGTGCTTCCTGGGAGAAAATTCGCGAGCTGAGCTATGAAGGGCGGGGCGGATGATTGCAGTTGACAGCAACATCCTGGTTTATGCTCACCGGGAGGATTCCTCCTGGCATGAGGCCGCTTATACCCGTATTGCTGAACTGGCAGAAGGTCTTGCTCCGTGGGTAATCCCTTGGCCGTGCATTCATGAATTCCTTGCCATTGTGACACATCCGCGGATTTATGCTCCGCCGACTCCGCTGAAACAAGCCATTGAGCAGGTTGCAGCGTGGATGGAATCACCGGGCCTCATCATGGTTGCAGAAACAGAGGATTACTGGATACATCTGCTGCCGCTGCTGCAAACCGGGCGAGTGGCGGGGCCGCAAATACATGATGCACGGGTGGCAGCGCTGTGCCTTCAACATGGAGTCAGCGAGTTGTGGACCGCAGACAGGGATTTCAGCCGTTTTCCCGGGCTTAAGGTGCGTAACCCTCTAATCCATTAAAGACCGTATCTTTTCAGTTCTCCGATCCCCCTATCTACCGTCCTGTCATCAGCCACACTGCCGGCAATTAAACAGCAATTTTAACAACAGCGTTTTAAATTCTTATTTAAGCTTCAAATCAACCCTGCTGTTCGTTACGTTCTCCTTTTTCTCCGGCGCAAGCCCCGGCGGCTTTACCATGAACAGCCTGCCGACAACAACTTTGCCCGGCCCGGCGAGAAAGTCTTTTACCGCTTCCGCCCGCTCTTTAGCGAGCGTCTGAAGGTCTTCATCTGTTATGGTGATATTTTTCTTCATCAGCGCTTCCATTTCAGCAGCCGGCAGGCCTTTACTTAATCCGATGGCATTTTTCGGCTTCTCAAATTTTGCCGAGCTGTAGGCTTTTTTCAGCAGCTTTTCAAACTCCTCGGGAGCAATTGCTTCTGTTTCTTCCCCGGCATCGGGTTCTTCCTTTTTCCCCTTTTTCCCCTTCTTTCCGGCCAGGAGCTGTTTTTCAAATTCTTTATCAACAAGCCCCTGCCGGTCCGCGTCCGCGTCCACAAACCCGGAAATCTCCATGCTCAGGTTCGGCCGGTCGGCAAGCGCCTTTGCCAGCGCATCAAGCTTTGCTTTCTCCGCATCGCCCAAGCGGGCGCTTCCGGGATCAAAGATAACACAGCTCAAATCCTCTTTTGAGCCGACCATGGAGCTGATCAGGGAAAACGGCGAGGTGGCAGCTTTCATCAGGATATTTTTCAGCACCTTTAAAATAATCCCGACGATGCTGAACTGCGGGTCGTCAAGGCGTCCGTTGACCGGCAGGTCAAGCTTTATTTTACCGCTAGAGTCTTTCAGAAGCGACACGCCGAGTTTCACCGGCAGGTCAATGGCATCCGGGCTCTTCACTGTTTCGCCGAAGTCAAACTGATCAATGAACACATCATTGGTTGAATCAAGTTTTTTATCCTCAATCGTATAGTGCAGGTCCAGGGTTAGTTTTCCCTTTTGAATGGCATAGCCGACAAATTTGCCTGAATAGGGTGTGAAGGGGCTCAGATCCATATCCTGCAGCAGCACTTTCAGGTCCAAAGAAAGGCCATCCTTGAACGGGTCAAGGGTCCCGGTAATTTTGAGAGGCGCGGAGTTGTTAATCCTGGAGTTCAATGCCAGGGCTGCTTTTTTACCCTGCTTTGGTGCTATGTCACGCACCGTGCCATTGATGTCCGTCAGGGTGGTGGTATGGACAGGGGCCACGGAGCGGTCAATAAAAATAATTTTTCCGTTCTTTAAGGCAATCAGGCTGATGGCAAGCGGCAGCGGTTGAGCGGGCTGTGCCGAAGACGGCGCCGGCTGGGGAGGCTGCTGCACTGCCGCAGTCTGTCCGGGCTGAGGGGTTTGCGAAGCAGCAGCAGGTCCGGTTTTTGCGATTTGCGCCAGGTTGATGGTTTTGTCCGGGTTGATGATAATTTTAGAGAACAGCTTTTCCAGGGTTATATTTTTTATACTTATGGCGAGCGGCGCTGTTCCGACATCTATCCCGGTGACTTTAAGCTGTTTCCATTTCAGCAGATCCGCAGCCTTTTCCCTTTCCACGAGGGCAAAGTTGCCGATTGCCGAGCTGCCGGCAAATTTTATTGCCATGGTTTCCTTATCCTGCGACAGGTTCAGGGTGCCGGAGGTGGAAAGACTGCCGCTTGCAAGCCGGGCGTTCATGACACCGGTAAGAAACGGCTGAAAGCCCGCCATATTGATCTCTTTAACATCAAGGTTGAGCGCTGCTGCCACGGGAGCGATGCCGCACGCGCCTTTTGCTGCAATGGTGCCGCTATTGTTCACCCGGCAGGAAAAGTCAATGTTTCCTTTTGCGCCGGGCTTCGTGGAAAAATCACCTGCAGCAAGCATTATTTCGTCTATGGTGAGATTGCTGTCCGCTGCCTCTGTCAGCTGTTCTCCCTGAAAGGAAAACTTCTGCAGCGTCAGTTTTTTCAGCGTCGCTGTCCAGGGGGAAGCTGCCTTTTCAGCGGCAGCCGGTTTCTCTGCAGCAGCCGGAGGCGGGGCAATGGCCTGCACGTTCAGGTCTCCGCTTGCCAGGCGTTTTACAGCCACTGCGCACTGTTCAGCTGTTATCCCCTCCACCACTGCTTCCTGTTTCACGGTATCAAGAAACACCCCGGTAATAGAGAGCGCGGGGAGCTTTACCAAATCTGTCTGCGCGGATGCAGCAGCGCCGCTTGTCTTGAATAAATCAGTGATAAACACCCTGCCGTCTTTCAGCGAGATGTCATCAACCTGCAGGGTAAACGGGCTTTTTTCAGCCGCTGCTGCCGGTGGCGAGGGCGCCGGCGCCCCTGCAGGGACTAAATTATATATATTTACTTTCCCGTCCTTGTCCCGGGTGATACCGATTTCCGGCCCCTGCAGCAAGATTTTTGCGAGATGCACCTTCCCGGTCAGAAAGCTTGACGGCGCGATTTTCGTCTGCAGCTGGCCGAGTTTTAAAACCTGGTTGTCCGCCGTGTCCGTAATATTCAAGTCCCGCACAATCACATCTCCGGACACGTATGACTCGAGCGGCTTGTCCTTAAACCGGGTGAAGGTCACGCCGGCATTAATATCAAGTGCGCCGGAAACGACTTTCAGGTTGGTCTTGACCGGCACATAGTCAAAATAATAGGCCAGGTCTATTCCCTTCAGGTTGATGCCCAGGGTGGTTTCCTGAGAGCTGTAAAACGGCCTGGTTTTTCCGCTCAGGTCAATGGGCGTCTTATTGAACACAGCTGCAAAACGCGGCTGAACAAAGATCTCTACATCGGTGCCGATATTGGAAACAAAGGGTATATTAAAATTCAGGTTATTCACGGTATGGACTTTATTGGTCACCTGGTCCTGAATCTCGGCCCGGCCATTGGTGACCTGTATGTTGTTAAGGGAAAATTTTAACAGCGGCGCGGCTGCAGCCGGGGGCGTGGCCGGTTTTGTTTCGGGCTGCTTTGGCGTGATAAGATCGGAGAAATTGAAAATATTGTCCTTGATCCGCACCGCCCGGACAAACAGGCCGTCAAGCTTTAATTCCTCAACGACCGGGGCAAGCTTGATGATTGACGCGCTGGAGAGGTTCACATAGAGCGTGTTAAATGCAACAAAATCAGCCGGCTGCTTCTGCTCCTGTATGTTCAGCTTGTTCACACTCAGGGACAGAGCATACGGGTTGAGCCTGACTGATTCGATGGTGACCGGCCGGTTAAGAATTTCGGAGAGCTTTTTAACCGCCACCAGTTTAGCGGTAAACGGGATGATTAAAAAGCCCAGGATGGTGTAGGCGGCCAATATTCCGGCAACCCACAGAACAGGTTTTTTAAATCGCCCCAGGCGATCAAGCGGCTGTAAAATGTTCATAATAAACCCCCATGCTGCTGGTTCATAATGTTAAAAACAACCAATAAAATTAATAACGGTAAGGGCCGTCAGCTGATATAGTAAACTATAAATATCGTAGTCATTGCGAACATCCGACCCCGGCGCTCTGGCAGTTTCGGAGTTATTCATGGAACAAACAGGGCTGTAAACCCCCCTTATATCCACCCTTAGCAAGGGGGGAAACAGGGGGGGATTACTCGGGGTTTTGTCATGAGAAGTTTTTTATGTGCCTCTGCACTTCTTTTTTAAACTGCACAACATCATGGCGCACCCCCTCAAGAATCTCCTTGTACCGGTGAAAATCAAGCACCCGGATATTGGTCAGCGCGGGCCGCACATAAATATCAGGAGTACTCTCCCTCTTTTTAGCCTCGACGATGGAGGCCTGCATAATCTGGAAAGTAGAAAGTATGTTCTCCATCATGTTGGGAACCGGGTCATCGCCGTCAGCTGTTTTAACCCCTGATACATCGATGGCAATGGTTACATCGCAGTGGGGTTTTATCAGATCATAGGGCAGCGGATTGACCGCGCCGCCGTCGATCAGAACCCGGCCTCCCAAAAGCACCGGCTCAAACACCACCGGCATGGCCATGCTGGCCCGCAGCGCAGTCATAAGATCCCCTGATTCCAGAACCACCTCCCGGCGCGACCAGAAATCCGTGGCAATCACTTTCAGCGGAATCTGCAGCTGTGAAAAGGTTCGCGGCACATGCCGTCCCAGGAACTCCTCCACCCCTTTTCCCTTCAGGATGGCGGAGTTGCTCCAGAGAGAAAAATCGAGAACCATGCGGGAAAGATCTGTTAAGCTCAGTTCCCGCAGCACCTGCAGAAGCCGCTCCCCGGAACATCCCGCGGCATAGAGCCCTCCCACGATGGCGCCGATGCTGGTGCCGGAAATGACCGCGGGCCTTATCCCCAGCTCATCCAGGGCCTGCAGAAAAGCAATGTGGCAGATGCCCTTGGCCCCGCCGCCGCCCAGGGCAAGGCCTACGCGGGGCTGCTGCCCTTTTTTATTTTTTCTGAAGATAAGACTAAAAATATTCATGTATGCCAGCAGGGACTATGCAGAAAACTTCAGAACGTGAAACCCCCATGGCGCACGGTCCACAAACAGCCCGGGCTGCAGCATTTCATTGCCATACCGCTCATACACTTCGCCGGTAAACATATCAGTCAGCTGCCACATGCGCCCGGACAGTTCATCCCAGGGCAGCAGCACCCGCCCCTGTGACCGTGCATCGGAAAGGTTTATAATAATCAGGAAGCGCTCTTCTGCGCTGCGCCGGCACCAGGTAACAAGGTTTTTGCAGCTCTGGTTGTCCGGCCAGCCGCTTTTTTCGCAGAGCCGCCACTCTCCATTACGGAAGGCATCAGTGCTGACTGTCTGCAGCAGCTTCTGATAAAATGCCTGTAAATCCGCATCAGCCGGCTCAAGGGGGCGGCGTCCCATTTGAACCGGAAGCTTTACCCTGCACCCTGCAAACTGGCCCTCGTGCAGCAGCTTTGCGCCGGGCAGCGTCATGATGGTAACGGCAGCAGCGCGCTGTTTTGCGGGAGAAAAAACAGCTGCGGCGCGGGGCTCATCATGGTTTTCGATGAAGCGCACCAGCTTCTGCTGATAGTTGCGTTCCGCAAGCAGATGCAGCCGCACGGATTCCGCATTTTCATGCACCAGGCGGTCATAGAGCCGCTTGTCGTAGCAGTAGTTGAAGCCCTGCGTCTGCAATTCCCACTCAAGGTCCCAGTATGCCTCGGCCATAAACAGCGTATCAGGATATTTTTTGCGCACCGCACAAATCAGCTCCTGCCAGTATTCAGTTTCGGGCTGCGCTCCAGCCCGTTTGCCCCAGGTCTTCTCGAATATAGTATTTATAAGCAGCATGGCCATGTCACAGCGCATGCCGTCGCACTGGGCCGCGATAGAGCTCACGGTCTCCACAGCTGCCGCGCGCAGGCCGGGATGAAAGGCATTTACCTGCGCGGTGTCAGTCCAGGGAGGAAAATAGGGGTCGCGGCCGCAGGCAATAATAGTCTCCCCTGCCTTGAAAAACTCGCCCGGTTTCCGGGTAAAATCATCCTCGTTTCCCTGGATAAAATATTCAGGATGCTCATGCACCCAGGGATGATCGGGTGCAACATGGTTCGGCACAAAATCAAGTATCAGCCGCATGCCCCGGGCTGACAGCTCTCTGCGTGCCTTGGCCAGGCCTTTGGGGCCGCCGAGGTGCTCATCCACCACGCAGCGCCGCACGCAATAGGGAGAGCCTGCTACATCTTCCAGGGTGAAACCAGGCAGTGCCCGGCGATATTCTTCCTGCAATACGGTGAGCTCCCGCGCGATGCGGATGCCTGCGGGGCTGCGCTCCCACACACCCATCAGCCACACGGCATCAGCCTGCACCTCTGCAATGGCATCCCATTCACTGGCCGGGATACTGTCAAGCGTGATCGGTTTTTTGTATTTTCGACTCAGCTCATTGAGCCACACCCAGGTATTGATTTCATACATGATCGGTTGTTCAGGCCATCTCATGGTTCAACTCCGTGGTTTCTCGGCTCCGGATGGGCGCTGGTAGATAGTTGTACCCACCTTTATGCCGCGCTCCAGAAGCGTTTTGGCGTCTGAAAAACCAAGAACCTGAATTAATTTTGCCACAACACCGGTCCATCCGGTCTGATGGCTCGCACCAAGGCCGGCGCCGTTTTCGCCGTGGAAATATTCATAAAACAGGATGTAATCGCGCCAGTGGGGATCGGACTGGAACTTATGCGTTTCCCCGTACACCGGTCGTTTACCCTGCTCATTGCGCAGAAAGATGCTTTCAAGCCTTCTGGCTATTTCCACTGCAACCTGGTAAAGGGTCATCTGGTTCCCTGATCCGGTGGGACATTCAATGGTAAAGCTGTCTCCATAGTATTGATAAAACTGTAGGAGCCCGCGAATGATAAGCAGGTTGACTGGAAACCAGATCGGGCCGCGCCAGTTTGAGTTGCCGCCAAACATGCCGGTGTCTGACTCAGCCGGCAAATATTCAACCTTGTGCTCTTCCCCGTGTACCGTGAAGACATACGGATAGTCCCGGTGCCATTTTGAGAGCGAGCGAATGCCGTAGGGACTTAAGAACCGCTCTTCATCCAGCATGCGGGTAAGAACGCGCCGCAGCTTTTCTTCATTAAGAATGCTCAGCATATAGCGCCCCTTCTCTCCCTTCTTATGCGGCGGGTGGATGTTGACCAGCAGTTCTCCGTGCCGCTTGATAAATTCACGGGCTTTCTCAATAAATCCGGGGAATTTCTCGACCATTTCTTGCGGGATGACGGTGGTCGCACACAGGGGAAGAAGCCCGACCATGGAGCGGACTTTTATCCGCGTGGCAGAGCCGTCCGGCAGCCGCAGCAGATCGTAGAAAAAGCCGTCTTCCTCATCCCAGAGTTCGTCCTGGTGCTCTCCCACCCGGTCCATAGCGGCAGCAATCCAGAAAAAATGATCAAGGAACTTCGACGCCATTGCCTCGTATGCAGGGTCATGAAGCGCAATTTCAAGGGCAATTTCCAGCATGTTCTGGCAGTAGAGCGCCATCCATGCGGTGCCATCAGCCTGCTCGAGGCTTCCGCCGGTGGGAAGCTGAGAGCTGCGGTCAAACACGCCGATATTGTCCAGACCCAGAAATCCCCCGGAGAATACATTATTGCCGTTTTCATCTTTGCGGTTCACCCACCAGGTGAAGTTGAGCAGCAGCTTCTGAAATGCATTTTTGAGGTAATCAACATCGCCCTTGTGATTGAGCTGTTTTTCAACGTTATAATTAAACAGGGTGGCAAATGCGTGGACCGGCGGATTCACGTCACCAAAATTCCACTCATAGGCGGGGATTTGGCCGCTGGGATGGAGATAGACCTCGCTCAGCATAAGGTCAAGTTGCTGCTTGGCAAAGTCCTGGTCAACCATGTTAAGAGCCACGGTATGAAATGCCAGGTCCCATGCCGCGTACCAGGGATATTCCCATTTATCAGGCATGGATATAATGTCGTCGTTTACCATGTGATACCATTCCCGGTTGCGTATTGCGCGCCTGCCTCCCAGCAGCGGGTGCGCTGAATGTTCGGCAAGCCACTGGTCAAGCTCAAAGTAGTAATACTGCTTGGTCCAGAGCATGCCCGCAAGCGCCTGGCGCATGACCTTTTGCTCATCCTGGCTGAGCGCCGGCGGGGTGACGCTTTCATAGAATTCATCCGCCTCCTTAAGGCGCGCGCCGAAAATTTCTTCAAAGCCTTTCCCAAACATCTGAGCTTTTTTGCCGGATGATTTTGTTTTTGCGGAACCGGATATTTCCTCCGTGAGCCGCAGGCATATCGTTTTCGATGCACCGGGCTCAACAGAAAGGTGGTAGTGGGCGGAAGCTTTTGTGCCGGTCTTATCAGGATTCACCGCGTCAGTTTTGTTATGAATCAGATAGTTGTTGATGCCGTCCTTGACATAGGGGCCTGCACTGGGCGTATTGAAGACGCGCTCGCGGTTGGTCTCGTTTTCCGTGAACAGAAGCAGCGGCTGCCCGTCACAGTACAGGTAATAATCCGCCAGGGACTCCTGGAACAGCGGATCAGTATGGCAGGCATGGATAACCTGCTCCCCGTCTTGCGCACACGAGCACAGTACCGGTTTGGTGCCGCCATTCGGCCAGGACCAGGTATTGCGGAACCAGAGCGTGGGCAACAGGTGCAGCGGCGCTTCCTCGGGCCCGCGGTTCCATGCGGTAATGCGGATCAGGATATCTCCGGGAGCGGCTTTCGCGTATTCCACGAATACGTCAAAGTAACGGTCATCATCAAAAACCCCGGTATCAAGCAGTTCGTATTCCATTTCAGTGCGCGAACGACGCTTGTTTGTTTCCACCAGGTCGCCGTAGGGGAATGGTCGCTGCGGGTATTTATAGAGATACTTCATGTAGGAGTGGGTGGGGGTGCTGTCAAGATAAAAATAGTATTCCTTTACGTCCTCGCCGTGATTGCCCTCGCTGTTGGTGAGGCCGAAAAGGCGCTCTTTGATGATGGGGTCTTTGCCGTTCCAGAGCGCGACGGCAAAACACAGGACCAGATGGTCATCAGAGATGCCTGCCAGCCCGTCCTCGCCCCAGCGGTAGGCACGGGAGCGCGCCTGGTCGTGGGAAAAATAATCCCAGGCATTGCCGTCCTTACTGTAGTCCTCACGCACTGTACCCCACTGCCGCTCGCTCAAATAAGGCCCCCACTTTTTCCAGGGAATCTTCCGGGTACGTGCTTCTTCGAGTCTCTTTTTTTCTGAAATGCCATTGTTTGATTTCATTGTGCACCCCTCCATACCATAGCGTTCAAACAACTGCTTTCAGCCAAGAAAACACGTCTTAGCCCAGGCAGGATCTGCGTTACGTTTTCACCATTAACAAGCGCAACAGAATCACTATTTCTATATCCGATTCTACTGCGCCTTACAACGTAATTTCTATTTTTTTACGGTTTATGAATGATCACGTGCTGGGCAGCCGGCCGCTCCTGGCGGCGATAGCGCTGCAGAACAACAGGGCGGCAAAACAGGATGTACCAGCAAAAAATAAAACCAGAGGATACAGCGGTAGAACTATTGATGAGCTGTAGCGCCTGCGCTGCAGCTACCCCCGAACCTGGCGGTAGTGCGCAAAGAGCGTTTTAAACGCGGGTGTGAAACAACCTTCATCCCGTGACAGCCGCTCTTCTATCTCATCAATCGGGTAGAAACTGCCCTCCGCTATCTCCTCACTATTGATACGCACCGGCGCGTCTGAGACTGCGGCATAGAGCACGGTAAACTCCCAGCCATTCTTCCGGCAGGCGGCAAATTCCGCGATTTTCTCCAGTGCCGCTGCTATGCCAAGCTCTTCCTCCAGTTCCCGCGCGGCCGCATCTGCGTAGCTCTCTTCCGGGTCCACATGCCCTGCCGCGGAAGAGTCATAGTATCCCGGAAACTCATCCTTCTGCGCTGCGCGCTTCTGCAAGAACAGCTCACCCCGCGAGTTGAAAAGAAAGATATGCACGGCGCGGTGTCTGAGCTGCTCCCGGTGTATCAGGCTGCGCGGCGCCCTGCCTGTTACCTGATTGTCCTCATTGACTATTTCCAGTATTTCTTCCGTCATCATGCACCGTATTCGTATCTCTTGGGTTTCATCGCCGCGCCTCATAAAAGAAACAGCATCCTATAGTAATAAAAAAATGATATCATAGCGGGTAACACCTGTAAATAAACAGTAAAAATCATTTTTTGATTCACCATGCAGCTGGTTATATGTTTTTATTTTAAAGGGGGACTCTAAAAATAGAATTTTCAAGGCGCGCAATGAATGTAACGTACTGTTTTTTCTTCCCGTGATTTAGCGTAAAAAAAATTAATTAGAGGTACCCTAAAATATTTATTTGGGCAGCCTCAATATACTGCAATAGAAGCCGATAATTATTTAAACCGGCAATTTATTGTTGTAATTAATTGCTGCGGCGCTATGCAGAATAGGTTAATCAACAGATAACAGATTATAAATTATCAGGAGAGGACCCTATGGGAACAAACAATACCATCTTCTTGGAAGTTATCGAATGGCTCGACCAGACCGGCAAAGAAATTGTCCATCGCATTCCTGAAAACGGATCAGGGGAGATAAAATTCGGCGCCCAGCTTACGGTGCGGGAAAGCCAGGCCGCAATATTTTTCTACAATGGGAAAGCCCTTGACGCATTCGGTGCGGGCCGCCACACGCTCAAAACCGCCAACCTGCCCATCCTCACCAAGATTTTAAGCATTCCCTGGGCAATGACGAGTCCCCTGCGGGCAGAGGTCTATTTTGTTAATATGCGGGTGTTCCCCAATCTCAAGTGGGGCACGAAAGACCCGGTCGCATTTAAAGACTCAGAACTCGGGCTCATCCGTCTCAGGGCCTTCGGGGTATTTAATATAAAAGTGGTCCAGCCGGTGCTGCTCATTAACCGTCTGGTCGGGACCCAGGGTGTCTATGCAACTGAGGAAATCAGCGATTATTTGAATCAGGTTATTATCTCCCGGTTCAATGACTACCTGGGAGAGAACCTGGATACGATATATAATCTTCCCGGCAAATATGAAGCGATCTCAGAGGGCCTGAAAAAGATGCTGGCAGACGATTTCAGCCACTTTGGCATTGCGCTTTCCGACCTCTATCTCACCTCCATCACGCCGCCCCAGGACGTGCAGAAGGCCATTGATGACAAGAGCCGCCTGGGCGTGTTTGATGACATGAACAAACTCATGCAGATGAAAGCCGCCATGGCGATTGAAAAAGCCTCTGAAATGCAGGGCGAGGCCGGCTCAGGTCTTGGCATGGGGCTTGGCATCATGATGCCGGCGATGTTTTCCGAAGCGCTGCGCGGCGCGCAGCCGCAGGCACTGCAGGCAGCTGCCTGTCCTGAATGCAACCATGCCATTCCCCGGGATGCTGCCTTCTGCCCGTACTGCGGCCATCACCAGGTGGTGTTTCAGCAGTGCACCCAATGCGGCAAGAACCTCTCGCCAAAAGCCCGGTTCTGCCCCCAGTGCGGCAAACAGACGGATGAAAAGCCCCGGCCCAGGAAATGCGACAAATGCGGGACGGAAAATTTATCTAATTCTGTCTACTGCAACCAGTGCGGGGAAAAGCTGTAAAACGCGTGCCCCGTGGCTCGCCCGCCGAGACGCGTTCGGCGCGGCTGGTGACTCGTGTCTTGCATATTGCAGATTGCGGAATGGAATTCTTGGCCAGCTTTTCACCTTTCACTTTCCACGTTTTTATTCCGCACTCCGCATTCCGAAATCTGCAATCTGAATTTAATTGTTCCCGAAACCCTAACCCCGAACCCTAAACAATATGTTTCAGATCGAACATCAGTGCCCCCAGTGCGGCGCTCCGGTAGTGCTTGAGGAAACAGACCGCATTCTTGCCTGCCCCTACTGCCGCGTCAGCCTCTATATTGCAGCCCGCGATTATACTGCACTGTATTGGCCTGCTTCAGCTGCTGTTTCGCAGGACATAGTCTTCATGCCGTACTGGCGTTTTAAAGGCATGTCTTTTTCCTGCCGGGGCACAGCAGTTCAGACCAAAATAGTTGATATGAGCCGCTTGGCAGTGCCCGTCATGGGGATGCCGTTCTCGCTGGGCGTGCGGCCGCAGGCGCTGAAGCTGAAATTTGTCTCTCCGGAAACCGCCGGGACATTCTTCAGGACTCGCCTTACCCTTGAGGATGCTGTTGCCGGCATTGATGAACAGCTGCATGGTTCCGCACCGGCGCCCCGTTTCCATCAGGCCTATATCGGCGAAACCGCAAGCCTCATCTATGCGCCGGTATTCATTCATGACCGCCGCCTATGCGACGCTGTCCTCAATAAACCAATCGCGCCGCTTCCTGAAGACGCTCTGGCAGGGCTTGAAGCCTGCGCACAGCAGGAAAAACCGCGCCTCTCGTTTATCCCCTGTCTGTGTCCTGACTGCGGCTGGAGCCTTGAGGGGGAAAAAGAAAGTCTGGTGCTTCTCTGCAGAAACTGTCAGAGCGCCTGGAGCGCAGCGCAAAACAGCCTGCATAAGATCGGGTTTGCCCGTGTTGCCGGGGAAGCGCCGGATTATATTCACCTGCCCTTCTGGAAAATATCAGCGCAAGTCTACGGCCTGCAGCTTGCATCCTATGCGGATCTTTTGCGTTTGAATAATGCCCCGGAAGTGATAACGCCGGAGCAGGAGCAGCAGGAGCTTTCCTTCTGGATACCGGCGTTTAAACTGGCGCCTGAACTGTTTCTGCTCGCGGCGCAGCGCATGACCTTCTTCCAGCAGCAAGGCCCGTTTGAGGACACGCTCTCGACAGCGTTGTTTCATCCGGTAACGCTTCCCTCCTCTGAGGCCGCGGAAAGCATCACGCCGCTTTTGGCGCAGTGCGCGGTGCCGCGCAAAGACATTTTCCCGAAACTCCCGCAGGTTTCCGTCAAGCTCCGGTCCGCTGTTCTCGTCTATGTTCCCTTCAAGCCGTCTGGCAGTGAACTGATCCACTACCACCTGCCCTTAAGCATCAACCGCAACGCCCTCAAATGGGGATTGAGCATCTGAAGTTGAGCAGCAGCGCCCGCCAGCTGCTGCATACCCTGTCATCTCCCTGCGCCTGCGCAAATAATTGTTTGCATCAGCAGTGCCTTTATACTATTAACACTGTCCTATGTATCTTGGCGTCTGCTACGCGCTCATAACCGCGATCCTGGTCGCTGGTGCTGATGCTTTTTCCAAAAAGGCCGCAGCCAGACAGTCAGTCTACCTCATCTCTCTGTCCCGCTGGGTCTTTGCCCTCCCCGTGCTGGCCCTGATGACCTTCCAGGCGGAGGTGCCGCGCGGCCTGGGCTGGGACGTGCTCCTCTATCTGCTCATCCTGATGCCGCTGGAAATTCTCGCGATGATTCTTTACATAAAAGCCATTGCAAAATATGATCTTTCCATGACCGTGCCCCTGCTGTCGCTGACGCCGCTGTTTCTTCTGATTACCGGCTCGGTCTTTCTCGGTGAAACCATAACGCCCTCCGGCATTGCCGGCGTTCTGGTGGTACTCACCGGCATCTACATCATGAACATAACGACCCTGAAAGAGGGGCTGCTCGCGCCGTTCCGGGCCGTGCTCAGCAACCGGGGCGCGGTGCTGGTCATTATGGTCGCCATCATCTACACCATCACCTCCACGCTGGGGAAAAAAGTGGTGCTCATCACCGGTTCAGCCTTTTTCAGTTTCTGGTACCTGCTGCTGCTGGCCATCGGCATCATTCCGGTCATCTGCCTGAAGGGCGAATCCCCCCTGCACGTGTTTAAAAATTTTAAAATGAACCTGCTCATCGGCACCCTCATCGGCCTCGCCTCCTACAGCCAGTTCGCCGCCTACACGTTTGCGCCCATTGCCTACGTGATCGCGGTCAAGCGCACCTCGATAATATTCAGCGTGCTTCTGGGTCGTCTGGTCTTTCAGGAGGCGGCCTTTGGCAAACGCGCGTTCGGCGCGCTGCTTGCTTTTATCGGGGTGGTGCTGATGATGGCGGGGGCGTGAAAAGTGAGAAGACAGAAGCCAGAGGACAGAAGGCAGAGGAGCGAAGACACCGGGGAAATGCGGAATGCGGATTTCCCGTCCTCCGCAGTGCTACGGAGGACGGACAGATTACGGAAATTAATTGCAGATTTGAGATTGCAGAATAAACTTAGAGAGTGAAAAGCGAAATGCTGACAGCTTTTTCTGAGTTCCAGATATCCAATTATAATTATAGGTAGGAGCGCATTTATGCGCGATGGGTTCGTTTTAAAAGGTTGAGATTGCCGCTCAAATGGCTCTTTAAAACATCCCTGTCATGACGAGCCCGATTCATCAAGAGAAGTAATCTCTGAATGCTTGAGTGATTTTTTTAATACGCGTCTTTCCGGTCATCAGCCGCAAGCATATATACAATCATCTCCTGTTCATCTATCTCATAAAAAAACCTATAATCGCCTACCCTGTACCTCCATGTTTGCGGCTTATAGTTTTTGAGCCTTTTGATATTTCTCCCAAAATAAGGGTTTTCTCTAAGCTGAGGATAAACATATGAGAGCAGCTTTTTCCTGATTCGTTCACCCTGCCCCTTAAAGCTCTGTGAAAGGTCTTTGAGAAATTGGTCTGTTTCAAAAATTTTGAATTTAGCCAACGAAACGGCCCTTCTTTAATGTTGCATCGCGGTGACCCTTTTTCAGCTTTCTGCGCAGGGTTTTGTTCGATAAAATTTCCTCTGTTTCAAAAGTATCGGTAAAGAGCTCTTCAGTGAGTTTTTGCGTGGCAAGGGTTTCAATCAGATTGGACATGCTCCGGTTATCTCCCACTGCTATTTTACGAAATCTCTGGTACGCCTCATCGCTTAAATGTAGGGTTATGTTTTTGGGCACTTTTATCACCTTCCTTCAAATTCTTTTGTCTTTTTCATATCATACCTGTTTATTTTAAAAAAGCTGAACGCTGAAAGCTGTGGGCTGATAGCTTCGCAGCTACTTCTGCGCTTTCAGCTGCTGTTTCCTGAGGCGTTTGATGATAAGATCGCGTTTCAGCTTGGAAAGCTTGTCGATGATGAGGGTCCCGTGAAGATGATCAATCTCGTGCTGCAGGGCGCGCGCCAGCAGGCCGTCCGCTTCAATGGTAACGGGGTTGCCCTTGCGGTCAATGCCTTTGATCTGGATTCGCTCCGAGCGTTCCACGGTCACCGACAGGTCCGGCAGGCAGAGACACCCCTCTTCATTGGCTTTGGTGCCCTCGCTGGCGGAAATTTCCGGGTTGATGAGGCTCACCAGTCCCTGCCCTATATCCAGCACGATGACGTTCTGCGTCACCCCGATCTGCGGCGCTGCAAGCCCGACTCCCTTGTAGGCATACATGGTCTCCGCCATATTATCTACCAGACTGATGACCTCGTCGGTAATGTTGGTAACCGGCTCGCACTGCTGCCGCAAAATCTGATTGGGAAAACGCACTACTTCGATGACTGACATGGCTCTCTGCTATCCTGCTAACGGAAGAGATGTTTTTTCATGATCCGGACTGCTCAGAATCCACGGATCGCTGTCGGTAATGGCGATGGTATGCTCAAAATGCGCGGACAGCTTGCGGTCCGCGGTCACGGCGGTCCAGTCGTCGGAAAGAATTTTCATTTTATATGTCCCTTCATTGACCATGGGCTCAAGCGCGAACACCATCCCCTCCTGGAGGCGCGGGTTGTGGGCGGTCGTCGAATAGAAGTTGGGGATCTGCGGCTCCTCGTGAAGATTTCTTCCGATGCCGTGGCCGACAAAGTCCCGTACCACGCTGAACCCGCGCGCTTCCACTGTGGCCTGAATTGCCCGTGAAATGTCAAGCAGCCGGTTCCCCACTCGTGCCTGCTCTATGCCTCGGTACAGAGACTCCTCGGTTACCTGCAGCAGTTCCCGGACCTGCGGGCCGATGCTCCCCACCGGCACGGTGATCGCTGCATCGCCGTAGAACCCGTTCATCAGCACCCCCAGATCAAGGCTCACGATATCACCGGCGCACAGTTTTTTCCTGCCGGGTATACCGTGCACAATTTCTTCGTTCACGGATACACACAGGCTCGCCGGATAGCCCCGGTAGCCTTTAAACGCGGGCTTACCGCCGCGCCGGCGGATAAAATCCTCGGCGAAACGGTCCAGCTCTTCGGTGGTAATATCGGCAGCCACCAGCTTCTTTAACGCCTGCAGCGCCTCGGCAACCAGCCGGTTGCTTTCTCTCATGAGCTGCAGCTCCTGCGGTGTTTTTATTATAATCATGTTCATGCGTTTCATGCCGGCAACACACAGAACACACCGTCTCGGTCGCCTGAGTTCATCCGGCCTTATTCTCCCTCTCTTTAGATATAGTCAATATTTATATAATGTCAATTTTTTTTGCTGCTAAACTGTTTGATTTTACGGCGAGATTAGCTTATTCTTATAAAATTATGCAGCGCATGCTCCGGATACGGAGCATGCGCATAGATACCGCATATCCCGGAGATGGCACCCTATGAACGCTAACTTCGCAATCATCGGCGGCTCCAGCACCTGCTCAATCAGGTTCCCCGCAGATTTGCCTGATGCTGATGTAACGGTACTGCAAGAAAACCGCACCTTCACGACTCCCTTCGGCGAAAGCCCGCCGTTCACCCTGTTTTCACTGGGCCGGGAGCAGGTTCTCGCCTGCCGGATGCACGGCTGGAGGAGCGGGGTGGCGCACGGCAGGTCCTCCCAGCAGATTTTCTGGGTGCTGAGGGAAGCCGGCGTACACACGATTTTTGCCGAAGGCGGAGTGGGCAGCCTGCGCGAGGACCTGACGCCCGGCGACCTTGTCATCCCCCATGATTATATTGACCTGTCTCTCAGAAAAGACGTAAGCCTTGGCGACGACTACCTGCTCATCATGCGGGACCCGCTCTGCCCGCGCCTGCGCGTCGCGCTCATTGCCGGCGCGGAACAGGTTCCGGGGCGAAAGGTCCTGCGTGAAGCGGTCTACGCGGTAACTGAGGGCCGCCATTTTGAAAGCCGAGCGGAAATCAGCATTTTTTCCCAGTGGCAGGTGACCGTTGTCGGGCAGAGCCTTGCGCCCGAGGTCTATTTGGCGCGGGAGATCGGCGCCTGCTATGCAGGGGTGCACCTGGTGGTCAACTTTGCCGAGGGGGTTTCCGGGGACTGGTCTCATGATATGCTGCACGATCTTTTTTATTCTGAAGCGCAGACCATGGGACAGCTTCTGCTGCGCAGCCTGCGCACCGTAATCCATTCCACTGGAAACTGCTCCTGCGCAACCTTGAGAAAGCCCTCGCTTGTAAAAAAACATCTCTCCTAACCAGGACAAGCCGGAGCCAAATCCGAATAGCGAAATCAGAAATTCGAAATAAATTCAAATGACCAAAGGGGAAAATTTAAAACGACTCTGGTGAAAAATGCTGTTTTGAAGTTTGGAACATTTTTATTTTTAATTTGTTTAGATTCTTACATATATTAGTCTGAGAAATTTGCTCTCACATTTTGTATCGTTAGGCTTCTGGTGAAAGCAGTTGCGGGCGGTGCGAGCAAAGGTTCTGACAAAAACAAGCAGCATTCCCTGCGAGCACTTAGCCCGAACAAATGAACCAGAAGCCTAACAACAAATTTCAAATATCTTTGGCTAGTTGCTTAGATATTCGTATTTCGAATTTTTCTTGCCAAAAAAAACAAAAATAACAACTAAGCGCTTAAGGAAATCACACCATTCGTAATAACGCATGAAGAATGTCATTCTCATCCGCGGAGCATCCCAGAACAACCTGAAGCGCCTGGATATTGATCTGCCGCTCAATCAGATCACCGTGGTCACCGGCGTCAGCGGCGCGGGGAAATCAAGCCTTGCCTTTGACACGCTCTATGCCGAGGGTCAGCGCCGCTATGTGGAGAGCTTTTCCGCCTACGCGCGCCAGTTTCTGGAGCGGATGGACAAGCCCCGCGTGGACACCATAGAGGGCATCCCGCCCGCCATTGCGATCAACCAGGTCAACCCGATTAAAACTTCGCGCTCAACCCTCGGCACCCTGACCGAGATTACCGACTATCTGAAGCTGCTCTTCCCCGCTGCGGCAAATCTCTTCTGCCGCGGCTGCGGCAGCACGGTTGAAAAGGACACGGCAGAATCAGTGGCAAAAAAACTCTGCCAGTGCTGCGCCGGCCACACGGCGGTCATAACGTTTCCCTTTTCCTGCGCGCCGTCGCAGCGCGTTACCCGGAGCGACATGACAGCGGGCCTGCGCAGGATGGGCTTCTACCGCTGCTATTATCAGGGAGCGGTCATCGAGCACGAAGAGCTGCTGCTGCATAGCGAAAGCATTAAGCAGGCAGACATTGTCGTTGACCGGATGGCGGTGAGCGCTGAGAACATGAAACGCATTCTGGACTCCCTTGAAATGGCACTGAAGTTCGGTAAGGGGCTGGTAACCATATTTTTTCCCGCGGACACCGGCAACAAAGAATACATGGCACCGCTCAAATTCAGCGCTGCCCTCCACTGCCCCCAGTGCGACATCACCTACCACGACCCGTTTCCCAGCCTGTTTTCATTCAACAGCCCGCTGGGGGCGTGCAGCACCTGCAACGGGTTCGGCAAAACCATCACCATTGACCTCGACCTGGTTGTTCCCGATCATGGCCGCAGCCTTCAGGATGATGCCATAAAACCCTGGGCAACCCCCGCCTACCGCGAGGCCTATTACGACCTGATGAAATTCTGCAAGCGGGAGAGCATCCCCGTCGACATCCCGTTCGCGGACCTGTCGCAGGATCAGCGGGACCTGGTGGTAAAGGGCAGCGCTGGTTTCTACGGTATCAGGGGGTTTTTTGACTGGCTGGAGACCAGGACCTACAAGATGCACATCCGGGTGCTGCTCTCCAAATACCGGGGCTACGCAACCTGCCCGCAGTGCCGCGGCACCCGCTTCCAGCCTGATACGCTCCGCTACCGGCTCGCGGGTAAATCCATCGCCGACATCTGCGCCATGAGCATAACGGAATGCCATTGGTTTTTCGCGCATTTTGACTCTGACGGGTCCCGCGATAAAGCCTCACAGCTTTTGCTGCAGGAAATTCGCGGGCGGATCGGCTATCTCAAGGAGGCGGGCCTCGGCTATCTCACCCTTGACCGGCAGTCACGCACCCTGTCCGGGGGAGAGGTGGAGCGTGCAAGCCTCACCACAGCGCTCGGCTCCTCCCTGGTCAATACCCTCTATATACTGGATGAGCCGAGCATCGGTCTCCACGCGCGGGACAACCAGCGCCTCATCGCGATCCTGAAAGGCCTGCGGGATGCGGGCAATACCATCGTGATTGTCGAGCATGACCCGGCGATTATCCTGGAGAGCGATCATGTGATTGACCTCGGACCCGCGGCCGGGGAGCAGGGCGGACAGATGATCTTCTGCGGTCCTTCCCGGGAAATTACGCACAGCAGCCGCTCGCTTACCGGCCGCTATCTTGCCGGCGATCTGCAGATACCGGTCCCGCAGCAGCGCAGAAAACCACGCGCTGACTACTGCCTCACGCTGCGGGGCGCGTCTGCCAACAATCTGAAGCAGCTTAGTCTCTCGATTCCGCTGGGGATGCTGGTGTGCATAACCGGGGTGTCCGGCTCCGGGAAATCAACCCTGCTGGAAAACGTCCTCTACCAGAGCCTGCAGAAGAAAAAGGGCAAAGGGGCAGGCAATGATCCTGCCTGCACGATCCATGGTGATGCGTTTCTCGACCGGGTAATGCTTATGGACCAGAGCCCCATCGGCCGTACGCCCCGCTCCAACCCCGCCACCTACCTGAAGCTCTTTGATGAGATCAGGAAGCTCTTTGCCCGTACCGCTCGCGCCCGCGAGCACGGCTACACGGCATCAACGTTTTCCTTCAACGCCAAAGGCGGGCGCTGCAAGCAGTGCCAGGGGGAGGGCTATGAAAAGATTGAGATGCAGTTCCTCTCCGATGTCTATGTGAGCTGCTCCTCCTGCCGGGGAAAGCGCTACACGGCAGAAGTGCTTGAGGTAACACTGCGGGAAAAAACCATTCATGACGTGCTGCAGATGACCGCGGCTGAGGCGCGCGTTTTTTTTGCCGCAGAGCTACGGCTCTCCCATCAGCTGCAGCTCCTGGAGATGGTCGGGCTCGGCTACCTGAAGCTCGGCCAGCCCCTGAACACGCTCTCCGGAGGAGAGTCGCAGCGCCTGAAAATAGCCTCCATCATACAATCAGGGCAGCAGGGACACACCCTTTTTCTTTTCGATGAGCCGACCACCGGACTGCACTTTGAAGATATAAAAAGTCTGCTGGCGGTTTTTAACCTGCTGCTGGAGCGGGGGCATTCGCTCATCGTGGTCGAGCATAATCTCGATTTCATAAAGTGCGCCGACCATGTAATTGACCTGGGGCCGGAAGGAGGCGATGAGGGCGGCTACCTTGTTGCCCAGGGACCCCCAGAGAAAATTGCCGCTGTTCCCCGCTCATTCACCGGCTCGTTTCTCAGCCGCTGCCTCAGGGGAGAGCCTGCCGCAGAACTGCCCGCCCCCGAACCTGAGCCGGACGCGCCTGCTGCCGGCGACGCGAATAATTATATTGTGGTGAGCGGCGCCCGGGAGCATAACCTGAAAAATATATTCGTCATCATTCCCCGGGAACAGCTTGTGGTCATAACCGGCTTGAGCGGCTCTGGCAAATCAACCCTTGCCTTTGACATCCTGTTTGCCGAAGGCCAGCGCCGCTTCCTGGAGACGCTGTCGCCCTATGCGCGCCAGTACATTACACAGCTGGACCGGCCCGAGGTCGACTCCCTGCGGGGCATTCCGCCGACCGTAGCCATTGAGCAGCGCCTCTCCCGGGCAGGCTCCGCATCCACCGTTGCCACCCTGACCGAGATTTATCACTACCTGCGGCTGCTCTATGCCAAGGCCGGGGAGCAGCACTGTCCCTCCTGCGGCGAACCCCTGGCGGCAAATCCTCCGGAGGCCATCGCGGACGATATCCTGCGCCTGTTTTCCAATACGCCGGTGACCATTCTTTCCCCCCTGGTCAAGGGGCGCAAAGGCTTTCATAAGGGCGTCATTGAAAAAGCAAAAAAGGAAGGGTTTGAAAAAATCCGCATCAACGGCCGGATCGTAAAGCTGCAGCAGATATTCGCCGTGCAGCGCTACCAACTGCACCAGATCGAGCTGGTCACAGCCGAGATTACGCCCTCGCGCCGCAGCCGCGGCAGGCTGCTGGCGGAAGTGCACAAGGCGCTTGCGCAGGGAAAAGGCGCTTTGCATATTCTCTCGGACCGGGGGGACCAGCGCACCTACAGCACGCGCCGGTTCTGCTCGCGCTGCGGAATCGGCGTTGAAGAGCCTGACCCGCGGCTCTTTTCCTTTCACGGCGGCCAGGGGACATGCAGTGCCTGCGCCGGAACAGGCAGAGAAGCACGCCTCGCCGCCGACCTTCTGGCCCCGGACCTGGCGCTGTCCCTGAACGCGGGCGCCGTTATCCCGCTTGCCGCAGCAGACGTTCCCCGGCAGCTCAGAAAAAAAATCCTCCGGGATATTGAGACCGGGCTGAAGATCGATCCGGACACGCCGCTGCAAAAGCTTTCTGCCGCGCGCCGGAAAGCGCTTTTTCACGGCAGCCGAAGGTTCCCGGGCCTCATCAGCCTGCTGCACGAGTCTGCTGAACAGGAAGAAGCAGACGCCTGGAGTCAGTACCTCGCCCAATTCCGTCGCGAAGCGTCCTGCAGCGCCTGTAGCGGCACCCGGCTCAATCGGCTGGCACTGTCGGTGAAAATAGACGGGCGCTCTATTGCCGATGTCACCCGCATGACGCCGCCGGAAGCACTTGCCTTCATCGCTTCCTTATCCTTCCCGGAAAGAGAGCAGGCAATCGCAGCGCCGGTAGTGAAAGAGATCCGCGCGCGCCTGCAGTTTCTGGAGCAGGCCGGGCTCTCATATCTCTCACTTGACCGGGGCGGCGACACGCTCTCCGGCGGCGAGGCGCAGAGAATTCGCCTCGCCGCCCAGATGGGCTCCAGCCTGCGCGGCGTGGCATATATCCTTGACGAGCCGACAATCGGCCTGCACCCGCACGACAATCAGAACCTGCTGCGGATACTGCGCTCCCTGCAGAAAAGCGGTAACTCCCTCATCATTGTCGAGCACGATGAAGAAACCATCCGCAGCGCTGATTTCGTGGTGGATCTCGGGCCGGGAGGAGGCATTCACGGCGGAGAGGTGGTCGCAACGGGCACCCCGGCAGAAATCATGGCTTGCAGCGAATCACTCACCGGCGCATGCCTTGCCCGTACCATTGACACCCGCGGCAGCCGGCAGCCGCGGCAGCTTGCCGGTTGTTCCTGGGTCACGATTGAGGGAGCGCGGGAGCATAACCTGAAAAACATTACCGTGCGGTTCCCTGCGGAGCGGCTCATTGTGGTGACCGGTGTGTCAGGCTCCGGGAAAAGTACACTTGTTAAAGAGACCCTGTTCGCGGGAATTAAAAAACATCTCAACAGTTTTCATGGCCCGGTGGGCGCCCATGACCGGATAACCGGGGCTGCTCAGTTCACCCGCGCTGCGGAGATTGACCAGACGCCCATCGGCAAGACTCCCCGCTCGACACCTGCCACCTATATCGGCTTTTACGCGGATATCCGGAATCTGTTCGCCCAGGTCCCTGAGGCGCAAGTAAGGGGCTTCACGGCAAGCCGCTTTTCCTTTAACGTCAGCGGCGGCCGCTGCGAAAAATGCTCCGGCCAGGGGAAAATAAGGATGGAAATGAGCTTTCTGCCGGATGTCTATGTGGCGTGCGACATCTGCCGGGGTGCGCGTTTTAACGAGGAAACCCGCTCAGTGCTGCTCAAAGGGAAAACAATATCACAAGTGCTTGACATGACGGTTGAGGAGGCCTGCGATTTTTTCGCAGCATTCCCGTCAACCTGCCGACCGCTCAAGCTGCTGCAGCGCATGGGACTGGGCTACCTTACCCTCGGGCAGCAGAGCCCCACGCTCTCCGGAGGGGAAGCCCAGCGCATTAAAATTGCCTATGAGCTGAGCAAAACTGTTCAGGGCCGGACGCTCTATATTCTTGACGAACCCACCACTGGTCTGCACCTGGCGGACATTGACCGGCTTATGGACGTGCTCCATGATCTGGTGGACCTCGGTAACACCATGATAATAATAGAGCATAACCTTGAAGTAATACGGCAGGCTGATTATATTATAGATCTGGGGCCTGAAGGGGGTGACCAAGGGGGCTTTGTAGTGGCAAGCGGTTCACCGCAGGAAGTCGTTAAACAAACCGGAAAGTCCTATACTGCACGCTATCTCAGTCAATATCTCAAACAGAAAAAGCTGCTCTTTTCACCGTACCATTAGACGGCTAATCTGCAGTCTTTTTTCTTGTTATTTCAGGAAGTATTATCCCGCCAGAAAACACAATGATACATCGTCCAATGCTCGCAGAAAAAACTGACCGCTCAGTGCTTCCACCTGACCCGGTATAAAATCTCATGTTCAGCCCGGATAAATTCGGCATCTTCTATGAGGCGGGGAGCAAGGTAGCCAGGGTGGGGTGAAACAACATAAAGGATGCGATTGCCCAGGCGATCACGAAATGCCCGTGGATTTGCAGAATAGCCGGGTAGCGGGCTACCATTATACTGGATAGAAACAACGGAAGAAAGTCCTTGCAGTCGCTGCAGCAGCAGGAGCGGATATATTGATGTGCTGTCAGCCAGGATGATACCATCCGGAGCCGCCTGCTTGAGAGCTGCGGTCGCAAACAGCTCAGCGGAGCGCTCGTCTTGTTTCCACGGCACCAGCCAGTAGCGAACCTCGTCCCTGAACGGCAACACCCGTGCACGATTTACAGCACTGCCGGAGGCTTCCACAAGCCACGGCATAACTGCATAAAACAGGGGCTGGATGATGATAGATACTATGCAGGCTACAACTGCAGCATCTCTCCATGATCTTGAAGTATCCACAAGAACCCCCAGCCCCACACCAGCAGCCAAAGCTATCATAAACAGTGATGGCAGAAAGAAAGTGAATTGGTCCGGCACCGGATAGCGTATAGCAAAAATTATTTCTATCAGGATAATTGCTCCCAGTGCAATAGCAAGCATGTGACCAATCCGTTTTCTGAAATTGAGCCATCCGACAATGGCAAGCGGCAGCAATACATTCACAAAATTCAGCGCAATCAGAACAGCGTTAACTTTAAAAGCTGCTGAAAATGAAGAGAGATTTAATACTGAGGCGACATATCTTCCAAAAAGTGCTGACTGGAGCGTATTCCAGATATTTCCGGTATGAAATGCAAATGCAGCCACTAAGACCAGATATGGTGCAGCCCCTATCAGGTAACAAAACAGTGCTGCCACTGCAGACCAAATCGGGAGGCGCTTTTTTTTAATAAGAAATAGCGCAACCATGCCATAAACAGGCAGGGGAAGCAGTGCCAGGTTATGAATAGCAAGGCCCAGCCCACTGACAAACGCAAGCCCTGCTAACAGATACCATCGGGGGTTACGCAACAGCAGTATTAATAACCACAGTTCTGTGCTTAAACCTGCCAGGCTCAACGTATAGACCTCAGCAATGGTCGCCAGCCACCAGGCAGTGTGAGTGAGGGCAAAAATTGCTGCAATGATAAACCCGATCCACCGTTTTCCGGTGAGAAGAAAGAGCGCTGCTGATAGATTTGCCAGCGCAACCGCCATCCCTATGCCGCTTAAAAAATTCAGCCGCAGTGGCATATCTTCCAGAGGAAACCACATAAATAGTTTACCGGCAGCAATATACAGGGGATGCGCCAGCGCCAGCCCAAGATCACCAGTAAAATCAGTATTCAGAACCCGCCACTGAAACATGCCACTGTCCTGCCAGCTCACTCCTCGTTGGCAAGTGAACAAATACAGGACTGCACATAAAATAAAGGTCAACCACCACAAATCTTTCCCTGACTGACATGGAACATTCTGTATGCGGGTAATATCCATAACCAAGTAATTTAAAATAAACTTCTGTAATCCGGAGCGAATTGCTCCTCAAGAAATACTGTGCTTTTTTATTTTTGCCAGCTTTCACATTATACAAAAATATAGTGGAAAGCAAATAAAACAGCTATCAGTTCCCATCGCTTTACTATCTGCCGAGGAAACCGTTTTTAATGTAGAAGCCTTGAACATCCGAAGTCTTGCAGTTGCAAGCGAGTCGCTGCTGGCGGCGATAACACATGAGACATCATATACTGCAGGATGCCTGAGACATTATATGCAAAATCAGTATTTTATCTTTGACTTTCATTTTCAGCTTTTATAGAACACTCATATTATGCTTATCTCTCACAAGGGAACACTGACCCAACTATTTGAAGAGATAAATAATTTGCAGCTTATACAAAAGCTGGGATTATTGTTACTCTCTCTTTATTCTCTTGCAGTGTTCAGCTACAGCTTACATGGTGCACTGATTGACGCCCCAGATGTTAAGAGTTTTTTTATTACATCAAAACTGCTTATCAGTAAAATCGATCCGAGCAAGCTGAGTGTTGATTACATCAACAATACTCCGCAAATTGATTTCCAGGGGCTTGATAAGTCTGGTGGTAGAAGCCTCTATCCCCCATCAACGCATCTCTTGTTTATCCCTTTTTATGCCTTTCTTGTTTCTCCAGAGCTTGCAATGCTTTCCTGGCTGCTGTGGAACCTCGTTTTTATAGGTATTATTTTTTATTCCATCAGGGAAAAGTTTCTTGTACGCTCCCCAGTACTGCACTCATATCTTTTTTTACTGCTCATCATCGGATCATATGCCACAAAAAGTTGTCTGCGATATGGTCAGACATCGTTATTCAGCTTTGCTGCATTTATGGTGACGCTGTTGTTAAAGGACCGTTCAAAATGGTTAGCCGGCATCGCTTTCGCGCTTGCGCTTAGCAAACCAACGCTAATGGCTCTGTTTGCGGTGTATTTTCTCTGCAAACGGGAATATCAGATACTGATAGTCGCCCTTGCCGTTCATGCTTTGATTACTCTTGGCCTGAGTGTCTGGATTGGCGTCTCTCCGATATCGTTGCTCGGCAATTATCTGGAAAAGGTTTCATTATTAACCAATACTTATCCGTGCGCTCTGTGGTGGGCATATCAGGTGACAGGGGTTTCCCTTACATCCCTGCTGCATCTGTTTCAATTTCCCAGCGCGGGGATAACAACCATCAGATTACTGCTCTATATGGGGGCGGCTGTCTATATCTGCCGAGAGCGACAAGCTGATGAACTGCGGACACTGGGTATGATCGGGCTCATATCCATGCTTATTGATTACCACTGGCACTATGATTTTATTGTTCTCTTACTGCTATTCCCGGTTTTTATTAAACCTTTTTCCGGCAGTGATGGCAATCAGTGGCCGCTATTGTATTACCTGGCTTTAATGTTTATGCCTGATTTAATGCGGGCAGGAGACTTTTTGATAAACCATCGTTACTATTTAATTGCGTGGCAAATCACATACACGGGATTGTTCTTAATATTATTGTGGATTTTTATGAAGCGGTCTGCGCCCAGGGTAGAAAATGCGGTGACTTGTTGAAGTCACCAGCTAACATGATTATCTCGTCATTTTCGCATCTGCGTTGTCATTGTGTCTTTCTCTCATAAAGAAACCACTTACCGGATGATTTAATCAATCGGAAATTCTCAAAATATTGCTTTACCCTGTCCGGCAGATTTCCCCTGACCAGGATGTAATCCATTGCTGCATAATTTCCTATATACTCATTATGGTGCTTGGAAATCCATCCTAAATACCTGGGCAGCATATCTTTTTCCGCTTTTCTCATGATTGGAAACGAGCGGTCATCAATCACGCGAGTGGTTGCAATCCCCTGCTTCCACGCAATGTAATAATCAGTAAAATTCTCATAAATGTGCCGTTTTCTGAACTCACAATCATATATTAATCCTCCCATCTTTTTACCGTTTTCGCTGGAAGGAAAAAAATCTTCTGCAAATGATCTATTTTCTTGTTCAAAGTCTCGGTAATAATCCGCCCATAATATAAAATGAATAAGGCACACCAGGCACAACGTTACCTTTATCCCTGGTCGAATTTTCTCAGGGCTAAGCAAACTGCCCGCAATTATTAATGATATAAAAAACAGGGCTGAAAAGCGCTCAAACAGAAAACTATATCCTGGCAATTTAAAGGGTATAAACAAGAAACATAAAAATGCACAAGCAACAAAAATACCAGCATATATAATATTACTTTTTTGTTTATCACTAAGCCCTTTATTACAGGACCAGCAGTAAAGGGTCACGGCAATTACAGCAAGTGAAAAAAAAGTGCCTATAATATAGCCGGAAATGCCTCCGTAGAGTGTGTAGTTATCATAAAACAGCAGCTCCCCGCGCATGAGAAAAGTCCCGAAATATTCATCCCGATAATACGCTATCAAAGAACTAAACAGGTTCGCTTCTCCGAATTTTCTGCTATCCACATTCCACCAATAAATAATCATCAGTAACACAGGAAACGTTACTACGCTTTTTTTAATAAAAATCCCCAAAGAATGTCTGTTTTTATAAAAACAGCAGGCAAAAAACACGAGAAGCGCAAAAAGTGCGGATAGGGCGTGCATAAAGAAGATCAGCAGCAGCAACAAAGCTGTAACCATGGCTGTATTCAAACCGTGAGCGCATTCCAGGTAATCGAGATAAAAATAAAACAGTAAAAAAATAAACGGAATGGCTATGGTAAATCCCGCAAAGCCAAAGGTTACGTTATAATTATATATGTATAAAAAAGATAAGAGCCCGAACCAGGGATTACCTTTCAGGCGCCTGATCACCAGAAAAACTGTAATGGGAAACAGGAGCACATAAAAACAATAAAATACTTTATTGGCAAATTCGATTGACGGGAATAGCTTTGAGCCGCAGAAAAAAAGGTGGAAAACATTTGGTTTGAGAACGGTGTCGATGGCGTAGTAGCTGGCAAATTGATTGGTCGGTTCGCCGTAATAACGGTATATGGTGGCGAGAGCCAGGTGATTAGGCGTGTCGAGGAACGGAAATATTCTAATGGTGCTCACCAACAACAAATGAGCACCGATAAATAACAAAAAAAGGGTGAGGAATAAATTCCTGTTTCCCCGGATTGTAAGTTTTTCCAATGTGATGCCTTGATTTAAGATCCGCTTATGTTCCTTTATAGTAATCGACGAGAACTTTCCATTTGGTTATAATCATTTTCGCAGCTGGCACATCTTATCATGATCCCTGCTTTTTCCTCTCATAATATCTGAACAGTAACATGCCGGTCTCCGTTGCAGTATAAAATGAGTGCAAAGCATCAGGCACATCGATGGGGACCTCTTTAAGCGCATAGTTTTTAGGGAAGTCAGGGTCCGAGAGAATTTCCTTGTCACTCAAAAACCACGGTTTTGTGTCTCCTTCCGCCAGACCAATTATGATATATTCCGGTTTTTTTGAGAGCACGTAGCTCCCGTAGCCTTTTCCGTGTCCGGGTATGAGCTGCCAGGGAAGATATTTTTTAGTAACCTCCTGAACTATTTCTGATCTCCCCCGCTGAGTAAATAGCTTTTTGAAATCTACTATGTTCCAAAGGGGTACATTATATCCTGAAGATGTATCTCTTTGAGCAATACGGTAATCATTGAGACCTAACATGTCAATAAACTTCAGATCTGAAAAATAAGGTATCGATCCTGCGATATTGCCGGCAATGGTCGCATCAGGGGGCCAATGACCCTTAATATAAATACCCAAAAACCTTCCTATATAGGCTGCAGCGTCGGGTACCGGAAAACATCTTGTATACTTATAACTGTGGCTCATAGCCTCCTGGTTTTCTTTCGGCCCCTGCGGTATGGATCGATAGGAAACAAGAAAATTGATTGCCACAATCACAGCTAAACAGGTGCTGCATAAGACCGGCCTGTTAGCAAACCTGCCTTGATAAAACGCGTTCTGCACAAGCAGATACATCAAAGGCAGAACCGGAACCATAAACCGGAAGCCCGGCATATGGTCTCCGCCGATAATAAGTATGTAAAGGCTGTACGATAAAAGAATGCCGACCAGATATGCCTGCTCCCTGATGAACTTTTTTAAGTCCTTAACAAAAAATAAAACGCCTATCGGAAATCCATACAGTAATAAAAAATGAAAGATGTAGCGCGTACCAAAAAGTATTTTAAATAAATTGGTTCCACCTTTTACATAAAATGTGCAGGGAAAGAGATGTCCGAAATAATCGAGGCGCCACAAAAAGTAGGGTAAATACGTTACGAAAAAACCGGCAGCAAGCCAACCAGCGGCCTTAAAATTCCCAGCAGGCTGCCAGGGCGTTTTAAACAAACAGCAACCAAGGGTAATAGCAAATAAAAGCATCCCTTCAGGCCGGGTCATTGCTGCTAGGGAGAAAACAAGTCCGGTGACAAAAAGATGTTGCAAATTTCCGCGGTTATTTTGAAACAGCCGGCATCCCAGAAAAACAAAAAATCCAAACGCTACCGTCTCAAGACCTCCAACAGCCCACAAAGCAAAACAGCTGTTTGTGGAGAGCAGCAGCGTCCCAACGATTCTCTTCTGGCGTTCAAAAACAAAGAATAGGGCTGTTGTCAAGAAGGCAAAGGCAACACCCAAAATACGCGAAGCCAGCACGAGATCAAATTTACAATATCCCAATAGGCTCATAAGTGCGAGCCATAAAAAGGACGAATACCCCTCAACTTTTTCACCAATATTCCATACTATTCCGTTGCCAGCTAAAATATTTTTCGCATATCGTAGAATAATATAGGCATCGTCATGGTAAAAACCTTTAAGCTGTATCAGATAAAAAATAAAAGCAAGGAAACCAATTCCAAACAAAATTATGTTTAATGCGTTTTGATTTCGATATGTATTTTCTACCATTATCTAATCATTCTTCAATAAAAACGGTGGGCGCTTGTTTTAATGGCGACACTACACTTGGTCTGTTATTTGTAAGCGGTACAGAAAAAAATCTCCTATTTTATTTTCCAGCACATAATTTTGTTCAAGGAAATTAGAGAAGTCTGGGAACTCTCTCAAAAGGGATAAAGAATCCTTCTTAACATTAGCCATAAATTTGTTTTTCAACATGTCATTTACAACGACAACAATATAACATGGACGTGCGTTTCGAATATCATTTAAAAACTCCTGTTTCCAGTCGTTTCTCTTTGAGTTGAATGATGCACTGAGTGGGGCACTAAAAAAAAATCTTGTAGGAGCCTGACGATCTGAGAGGAGATACACGAGAGGGTCAAAACCCCAGACTAAAATAGAATCCTCTTTCGCCGTATTTTTCTTTATGTATTGTGCTACGTCTGTAATTGTAGTGAGAGAAAACCCATCCTGCCCGGTAAAAAATCGATCATTAAATTCTTTTGTCCCCTTACCATAAAAAAATACCTTGGTAAAATTATAGGTAAGCCGCATGTGGGGATAGATAGCAATAAATAATAAAAGAGCTATTACAGCAATGAACACGGCCCTTATTTTAACAGAAAGAACCGTTTTACTTAAAGCAGGATAAGACCAAAGGCTTAGAAGGCCCTGAGAACCCAGCAGAGCAAGAGGTGCAATAACAGGTAACATATGGTAGTGAAAATAGCGTGCCTGAACAAAGAAAGCACAGATGGCAGCAAAAACCCAGCAATATAACAAAACATTTTCTGACCTCATCCGCCTATTCGTTTTAATCAAAAGTGATAGAAGTGCAGGAATAAGCAGGAAAAGATACCGCCTCATAAAACCGGCGGAGGAAAGATGAGCATATCCGGTGTTAAGTTTAAGAGCTGAGCGAAAATGTGCTGCATCATATACAAAGAGAGTATAAATGAGATCAGAAAGTGCCCCTTTCACATAAAACCATAAGAGGAAAATTACGGTAGAGAAAAAGAACCCTGTGATCAATATCAGGATTCTTGATGAAATGTGCACTATATTCCATGTTCCCTTCTGATTATATGTTTCAAACAGAATATAGAGAACAATGGGAACAAACAAAACAATTCCCGTCAATTTTGTCATAAACACAACACTCAAAAGAACGCCGGAGCCAAAAAGCATTGGCCAGCTATGATTTTTAAGCCCGAGACAGCTTAAATAAATTGATAAAATCATTGGCAAGATCATAAAACTCTCGCACTGAGACAAAGTCCAGAAATCATTAGTAAAGAAATACAAAATTCCGAGCACCAATCCAGAAAATACTCCTACCCTTTTATTAAACAACAATGACCCGAGAAGATATATGGCAAAAAGAGTACTGTTAAAGTATGCAAAATCAAAAATTCTAAGGCTCATCATGGAAGAACCAAAGATTTTCAACCCAAGACTGTAGAGGTAATAAATAACCGGAGGCTTAAGATCCCATGCATCCCGATAGGGCATGCCCCCTTTATTGATAATAGTTCCAATATAGGCAAAAATGCCCTGATCATTACCAAATGGGATAAAAATAAAAGGATAGGCAAAAAGCAAAAACAGGATCGCCACTGGAATGATGTAGGATAGTTTTAAGTTATGCATGAGATATATCGAGAAATGCTAATGACTACCACTAAGCTGCAGAGGTTTTATTATAACCTCACCCTTTTCATTTCTTAATGCCAGATAGTATGTTCTCTTCGGGAAAAAAGGAATAAGCTCGGCATTCCGCCCCCCCAAGTCTCTGGCAAATATAATTGAGCTATCTAACCAGGGCGAGTTATAAAGAAATCCCGATCCCAGATCATCCCCATTAGGGTCATAGCTTCTTTGAAAAATAACAGCATGCTCAATATCCAATTCCCGGACTTTGTGCATCAGCTTAGTATCCACTTTCCAGAAAGAATCTGAATAATAGCTATAGAGTTTAGGCACACTGAATATATATGAAAAAACCATCGCCAGTGAAAAGAGTGCAATAAAAGCATGCTTGAGATATTTTTCAGAACAGCCCCGCACCGAGGCAATCCATTTTATTATCTGCACAATTGCCCGTGCAGTGAGCGGTAAAATAAAAGGCAGAGAGATGTAGTAGAACCTTGGGCCGAGACAAAGATCCTGATAAAAATAAAAGAAGTAAAAGACTGGAGCGGCAAGAAGACCGCAGAGCAGAAGGTAATCCCTCCGGTCTTTTTTAAAGATAAATGGGATAAAATAAATGACTATGGGCAAGAGAGAAGGAAACGGCCATTCAAAAAGGTTCTGGTTGAGGGCAATGAAGTTGCTCAAGGTATGAATGACCCCTCTGAGGGGAGTGTGTACCGGTGCCTGCATAAGCGGTTTATTTACAAAGCCAATGCTGTGTTCTTTTCCCCAGCGAACCTGATACCCAAAAAGAAACGGATTGCCGTTGGTTGCATAATTATACGCAAGCAGTATCATGACCATACACAACAGTGTTCCTGAAAAGACCACCAGAGAATAATATTTTTTCCCCTTCAGACTGTGGATAAAAAAGACGGTGCCAAATAAAAACCCCAAGGCACATGCTTCACCCACACGAATATTCACCAACATCCCGAGCGCCAATCCTGCCACAAAAGCATAAACTCTGCTGTTGCATTTCGCGCTTTTATATAGTCCATACAGAAACAATAAAAGAAAGAGTAGGCTGGTGACATGGTTCATATAACTTGCGGACATGAACAGTACAAATGGTGATACACAGAATAACACCACTGAAAGACGCGCTTCATTCTCACCATAATAGTGAGACGCACATTTATAGAGCAAGGGGACCGACAGTGAAGCAATCAAGGGATTAATGATCCAGGGGATATTCAGGAGCATGCCCAGCATTAAAAGGAAAGGATGCCCGGGCGGGTATTGGGAATACCAGCGATTAGCAAAAATCATGTTATCATAAAAGTGCTGAAAAAAATCCTTGATAGGCGGTAAAGGGGCTGTAAGATTCCCGCGGGCAAATATCTTTGCCTGAAGAAGCTGAGCGATCTCGTCCTGCACATGGGGAATATGCTCAAAAACTGCAAAGGAAAGAAGATTAGCAATAACAAAAACCCATAATGTCCATAACAACAAAAAGTATCTGGTTTGAAGCCTCCCCAATGCTTCACATAAATTCACTATGCCCTTCCAAACTCTTTCAGGACTCCGAAGCGCATAATTAACAAAGGATAATGAAAAAAGAATGCCGAGAAGAGAGACTACCAGCCAGTGATACTGACGAAAGGGGTGGCCATTTTCACTGAGATAATGAGTAAATTCGTTAACTGGGGTGCAGCACAACAGTACCATTAACAGAAAACAGAGGATAGAAAAAATGCCCTTGGCTGAGAAAATGAAAGTCCTTAGTTGGTCGCCCGAGTTTAGCAGAAAATAAAGATTATACAGTATAAAAGCACCCGCAAACGGGAGTGACACGATAATAATAAGCGCAGGGATTGTTTTATTAAACTCGATAAAAATGATTAAAAGCGCAGCTATGAATGAAATGATTTTAAAAATTTGCAGGGATGGTTGTCTCATCTGGCTTGGATGGCTATTATTCTCATATATTCCAGATTAATGGATTTGAGGACAGTAAAGCCCTAATAACCATTTACTAGCACAAGAGATGTCTGGGGGTTTTTAATTTTTATAAATCCTACCGGGTCCCCTGCAATAAAAACCCGTTCTACCTGTGCCGGTGGTATTGACTTAAAATTTTTCATCCAATGATATGAAATAATAATTTCATTCTGTTCAGGGATAATATTTTTTATTTCCAGCCGGTTGTAGTCAGCGTGAATGGTCCCCTCCCCCTTTAAAAAAAATGACGGTTTTCTCTTCACTTCATACACCGCAAATTTATCAATATCTGCTATTTTTATTATATAGTCCGGGAAGCGCTCGAAAATCTTCTTTGATTCCTCGTACCAGCAGACTATCCATCTGACATTGTACGTATCAAATCGTTCCTGCATATCTGCCATGGAATAATCAGAAATGTTTTTATCAAACATCACACCTCGAACAAAACTTGCATAGCTGTGTCTTATCGGATACATGGGACGTGGGCCGCACAGATATTCGCGCTTCAGATACTCAGGAAAAAGCCCGGGGAAATGTCCGCCATAGTATTCATGTGGGGGGTTTTCCTGACAGTATTCTGAATCCTCAATGATGATTCTTCCTTCACGGGTGGTATTTTTTTCTAAAAAGCTTAGGAGCGTGCATAGTTTCTCAGGAAATTCACAGGATATCCGGTATGGTTTTGATTTGAACAAATTTATAAAAGGTCTAACCACCGGTCGGTATAATAAAACAAAGGCGGCACAGAAAATGAAAACCACCGCTATCGAGCGACGTCCCTGTAACAGAAATTGTGAAGCAAAATATATTCCAATGGAGGCGGGCAATATCAACAGCAGGCTTAATGGTATAGTAAAGCGTTCAGGCTGAAGCTGGGGGAATAAAACAGTATACGATCCATAAAATGCGATCATAAATATGAATACAAATGCACCAGCAAAAGCAGCAATAAGATGATGTGATTTTTGCTTGTACCACACATAAAAACCATTCCAGCTAAAAACCAGAAAGAGGACATCTATAAAAGTATTATTGAAAAAAGGTGAGTGATAATCTATGGTTTTTCTTTGATCAATGTATACCCTGAGGGGTTCGATCAGACTTTTTATTTGCATGGTAAATTCATAATCTCCCGGTCGGGTAGTTTTGTCATTGAAAAACTGAAGCATCGGCACTATCCAGTAACTGTTGACAAGCCCTGCGATAAACGGGATCAGGAGGATTGCCACCTTCTGTCGTACCGTCATTTTTTTAAAGTACGCGATAAAAAGAATCAACACCGGAACACCAATGTGAACGAAAGATAAAATATGCATCATGACCAGCAGCGAGAATGATACCGCTACTGCAAGATATCTCATCCAGCTGAATTGCTTCAGGAGCCGGTAAAATGATGAAATAACATACAGCGAAAAAAATACCGCAAACACATAGGAAATCATGCCCCAAGAGACAAAATCTTTTGCCAGAGAGAGATGAAAGAATAAAACTGCGAGAAACCCAGCCAACAGGCTTTGCTCGATGGAGAGGTTAAAATTCCGTGCAGCACCATAGATCATCAGGGGGTAGGTCAAAAAAAACAGCAGCACATATACCTTAAACCCCAGCCCGTCTCCCAGAACCGGGAAAACTGCCCAGTATAACAATTCCCACGCCTTGTTATCAGCGTTTGCCAGAGTGCCGCGCGGAAATCCCGCAAGCAAAAACGGATCATAGCCCCAGCATTTACCGGCAGTAGTGAGAAACCGTTTTGCCGAAATGCACTCGGAGAGATGCATTGAATAATCATCGGTATAAATCGGCGTGTTGGAGAGGATATCTGCCGGTCGCAAAAAGACCGTAATCAGCCCTGATGAAAGAAGTAAAATCGCTATTAAAATAAATTTGCTCGCTTGCTTACTCATACCATGTATTACTATGATATTCCCTGCAGTTCTGTTAAATGTATCACAGTATCCGCATGCACTTCAAGAATCAATTATATAGTTTTGGATAATTCTTAATACATTTGACAACCATGCCTCTTTTCCCTATATTCCTCTCAAAACAAGCTGTTCGCGACGCCTACTACCTATGACAAAATCTGCCAACGTTCAGACAGGCACTATTGCCCGCTCGGCCGGCACGGTCAGCCTTGCCGTGCTCGTAAGCCGCATCCTCGGGCTTATCAGGGAGCAGGTCTTTGCCTGGCTGTTTGGCGCCGGCTTTGCCTATGATGCCTATGTTGTAGCGTTCAGAATCCCAAACCTGCTGCGGGACCTGTTTGCCGAGGGCGCGCTAAGCGCGGCCTTTGTCACCGTGTTCACTGATTATAAAACCAAACAGGACGCAGCGGCAACCTGGAAACTCGCCAACAATGTGATTGCCGCGCTTATTGTGGTGGTCGGTGCCATCACCCTTTTTGGAATGCTGTTCTCCGGCTCACTGGTCTCGTTCATGGCGCCTAAATTCGCGCTTATGCCCGGCAAGCGCGAGCTCACTACGGTCATGACCACCATCATGTTCCCGTTCCTGCTGCTGGTGTCCCTCTCTGCTGTGGCCATGGGTATTTTAAACAGCCTGGGCAAGTTTTTTATCCCCTCCATGGCTTCAAGTTTTTTCAACCTCGGCTCAATCGTGTCCGGCATCCTGTTTTCGTTTGTCTTCTCTTTTTTCAGGCAGCCGCCCATTATCGGCATGGCGGTGGGCACGATTATCGGCGGGCTGCTGCAGGTCGTCATACAGCTTCCCGAACTCAAGCGCCAGGGCTTCAGGTTCTCCTTCTATCTTGATTTTAAAGATGCGGGGCTGAAACGGGTCATGAAGCTCATGCTTCCCGCGATCATCGGCCTGTCCGCCACCCAGATAAATGTCTTTATCAATACTTTCTTTGCCTCAAGCTGCCATGAGGGGAGTGTCTCCTGGCTCAACTACGCCTTCCGCCTCATTATGTTTCCCATCGGCGTGGTTGGCGTATCTCTGTCCATCGCAACACTGCCGGTTGTTTCCGTGCACGCGTCACGCGGCGATACCGCGCAGCTTCGGGACGCTTATGTCTCATCAACCGTACTCTCATTTCTGCTGACCATACCGGCCTCGGTGGGACTCATTTTTCTGGCCACTCCCATCGTGCGTATCATCTTTGAGCACGGAAGCTTCACCTCCGTTGATACCATAAACACCGCCCGGGCTCTGGCGCTGTACTCCGCAGGTCTTTTTGCCTATGCATCACTGAAAATTATCGTGCCGGTGTTCTACGCGCTCAACAAGCCGCGCTTCCCGGTGATCGGCTCTTTTATTACCGTCTGCTTTAATTTCATCTTCGTGGCGCTTACCTTGAAAACCCTCGAGCATCGGGCAATCGCCCTGTCGATGTCAGTCTCGGTCATTGCCAACTTCCTATTCCTGAGCGCTGCCCTCTACCGTGAGATACAGGGCTACAGCGTGCGGTACCTGATAGAGAGCCTGATTAAGATATCGGTGGTTTCTGTTGCAATGGGAGCCGGTGCTTTGTGGCTTAATACCGTGACGGCGCAGATAGGAGGGACCGGGCTGCTTGCGCAGCTGCTTGCACTCCTGGCGGCAATGGCGGGAGCTGTTCTTTTCTACTTTGCAACTATCAGATTTATGAGGATTAAAGAGATAAACTACCTTGCCGCAAGAATCCGCCGCCGCCTGAATATTTAAATCCCGTATTTTCACCGCAGAGGGCGCCGAGAACGCAGAGAATTTCTTTGTGCCAGCATTGAGATCGGCTTTATGCCTTGTGCCTTGTAATGTGAGCTTTGGCATTTGTCATTTATTTGACATTTTGATTTTGACATTCATGCGAACCAGATCGCCGAGACCGCAGAGTTTTACCTTTTTGCCTTTTAACCGCTCGACCTAACTTCGCAATTCCCAAACTCAACACGCTGTACCCTTACCTGCCCCGAGCGCAGTCGAGGGATTCCTTTTTCCTTTACTATTTTCACTGGCCACCTTTTACGTTTCACGTTACTCTTCACGTTCCCCCGCAGTTTCTTTTCTCAGGCTTTTGTACTTGCTTCCCTGGAAAATGAGCAGCCCGGCAAAAAGAATGGATACGGCAAGATAGAAAATGCTTTCAGGCCGGGTCTCTGCCTGCAGTGAAAGATAAAAAGACCATGAAATAATAATGGCTTTCAGAAAAAGGCTGACCTTCATAAGCTTCAGGTCTTCCGGCTTGTATAGTTTTTTCTCCATACATTATTTTTAAACTATAAATTATTAAAGTGCAACCCTAACCCGGACAAGCTGGAACAAAATACTTTTTATGTGTGGCCACAGAAAACACCCGTCCTCCGAAGAATTCCTGCCTGTCCTCCGCACAAAGCGTGCTTTGGAAGGCGGGCGGAGGGTGGACCGAATAACACAGAAGGTAAAAATCTCTTTCTGTGAAAATCTGTGAAGTTCTGTGGCTGAAACAATTCATGGTCTGCTGTTTTGATCATTCAGTATTGGAATTTTGTATTTGTTTCGTGCTTCGATATTTGTATTTCGAATTTTTCTTGCCAAAAAAACACGAATCTAACAACGAAGGGACTAAAGCAGACCCTAAAGCAAACAAGCCGTGCTCAGTGGTTCGTGGTTCGCAAATGGTGAACTGTAAAAAACAGAAGCGCGTCGTAAGCTGCCGCCTTCATCAGTCCGTGACAGGTCCACCCTCCGCAGTCTGTAAATAAACATTACTGGTGATCGTTAAGTACACGTTTAAATTTCGACTGGCCACGCTTTTCGATGCTACCTGCCCTCCGCACGAAGCGTGCTCTCGCCTTTGCGTAGCCCTTCGGCGGAGCAAGGTCGGAAGGCGGGCGGAGGACGGGTGACTCACTTTTCACTTTCCGCGTTTCACTTGTTTAACCATCTACCCCGCTGCTACTTACTTCATTCTTTTCCCTGCCGCAAAGCGTACATTGAAATCCCTATCCAGCTGAAGTTTTTCAAGAAACGCCGCAGCTGCCTTGTCACCAGCGCTGTAAAGAGACAGTGCCAAATACTTCCTGACATCTGCGTTCTCACTTTTTGCCAAGCGCTTTGCGTCTCTTGTGGGTGGGCTTACTTTTAATTTAAACAAACCCCGCAATGCCATGGCCTGGACCCTCACGTCTTTATCATCGAGCAATTTCAGAAACAGTTCCTGTGACTGCGGGTTGGCAATATCGCCCAGCACATAGAGAAGAAATGTCTTTTGTGATGTGGCACGACTCTTCTGCGCCACGATAGCGTGCAGGCAGCTTACATCCTTTTTCCCTATGTTCTTAAATGTTTCTTCCAGGGTGCGCTGCACCACGACATCTTTTATGTCCATATACTCAAGCAGCTCTGGAATAATTTCTGGTGCCCTGCCCGCAAGAGCGTCTGCAGCCTTCTGCCACGAATCCTCGGTTACAAGCTGTGCCTCCAGCTCTGGCACAAGAACAGGAGTGACGAGTGCTGAGTGCTGAGTGCTGAGTTTTAATTTTTTATCCCGGGCCCCGGACCCCGCATCGTTGTTCCGCATTCCGCATTTCGCAATCCGCAATCTGTTTGCCTGCTCTCTCCATACCGCCGGCAGACTGCCGTCTCCGTTTATTCCTCCACCCACCTGCCCGCTCGTCCACCGTTTTTTATCTTTTCCCTTTCCGGTAAAGATATTGTTGCCGGCCGCATCTGCCAGTATTCCGATGCTCACCTCATCTCTTCGCTCATCATATTTCCCGCTTCCCTGGGTGCCGTCTGCTCCGGCAGTATAGGTGTCACCTCCCTGCTCATCAATCAGAAGCCCAATGCCTGAATCATTACCGCTTCCCTGGGAAAGCCATTCCGCGGTGTAGCGGTCGTTGCCCCGGCTGTCCCGAAGCATGCCGACAGAGCGGTCATGGCCGCATCCCTGGGATACCGCCCATGAGGCATAGACATCATCTCCCTGCCGGTCAGTAAGCGCGCCGATGCTTGTGTGGACGCCAGCCCCCTGGGAATAGCGGCGCGCCTGAAAGCGGTCATTTCCTTTTGCGTCTATGAGCAGGCCGAGAGAAAGCCAGTAGCTTGAGCCCTGGCAGAAGTAGCTCCCCTCATAGGTGTCGTTGCCTTCCCCGCTGTAGAGAATCCCGGCGCCTCCCGCGGCAAAGCCGCGGCAGCCGAGGCCATAGCCCTGCGCGCAGCTTTGATACGCCCCGCTCGCTTCCCGGAAATCCTGAGCGCCGCCGCGGCATATAAACCGGTCATCCCCCCGATAATCAATCTGCAGGCCACAACCGCCGACAAAACCGAACCCCTGACCGTACATACTGCATTGGTACTCATCATTTCCTGCTGCATCACATACAATACCCGTGCCCAGGGCACCGGCACCCTGGGTAAACGTCTGCCCGCGATACACATCGTTTCCGCTCTCATCAAGAAGCACGCCGACACCCATCAGCCCGCAGCCGAAGCTGACGTTCTGCCCGATATACCTGTCGTTACCGCCAAGATCAGCAAGAAACCCCATGCCCATAATTCCCGCGGCGAGCGGAGCCCCGGCCGTGGCGTCATATATATCATTACCTGCGACATCAATAATAATGCTGAGCGGGGTGTAGGATGTAAAGGCGTAGTTGTCATCTCCTCCGGTATCAATTAAGAGAAGCGGCATGGCGCCGGTGTAGCGATTATTTCCCTGCCCGCCGATGGCAATCTCCCCGAGCGGCGTGCTGATGGTAATGATCTCCTGCCTGAATGAACTCTCGATCTGCCATAGATTTTTGCTGCGCAGTATCGCAATTGCTCGATCAACAGCCACTGCCACCGTTGCAGCTGCCGCAAGCATCTTTTTCCGGTCAATCCGGACAGCCAGAGAGAACGTTTTCTCTATCTGGTCCTGGTCTTCCCTGCGGCTGAGTTTCTTCTGTGGTGCTGCCGGCAGGAAAAACTCTTG